>Ga0114979_10000521_pt1 | contig 25340 bp, 28 predicted proteins | sample S_140625_EF_Meta_FD_87315 | JGI IMG/M metagenome (GOLD analysis project Ga0114979, IMG submission 87315) | Freshwater microbial communities from Lake Simoncouche, Canada to study carbon cycling - S_140625_EF_MetaG | ecosystem: Environmental > Aquatic > Freshwater > Lake | place: Lake...
ACCTTTCGATAATTAAGTGCACCACCATAAACCTGTTGATTTTCAATCCACCAACGAAGTGTTTGAGAGCGAGGGGGTTTAAAAAATGAACTTTGTTTTGCAGACATATTGGTAAATGCTATTTACATATAATTTACACATAGTGCAAGGGAAAAATGAATCAACATACCGCCACTTTTTTTTACCGCTAGCGGTTTGAGATTTATACCGCCACCTTTTTTTTAATCAGCAGCTTCATTTTCTTTAATCAGCAATTTCTTTTTTTTCAGATTGAAAGCTTGAGTTTTGATTCGTCGGATCTTTGAATTTCAGATTCATCAAGACCTTAGGTCTTCTTTCTACGCATGGTCCAGGCCATAACGAAAAGAAAATAGATTCCCAATACATAACCAAAAACTACCGCCGATGTCCCCAAGTTCTCTACTAAAACAGAAAGAGCGGAGTAGGCGCCAATTCAGCGTCTTTGCGTGAAATTTTTTCCTCAACCACGTGCTCATCACCAATATAAGCCCTCTCAATTTTGGATTCCAACTTGCTATACCAGCAAACGGGAGGTCCATGGAAACATCGGCATTCGTCAAAAGACTCATATTTTCACTTACAACAGGATCAATCCTGTTTTATTTGGTTTCATTTCACTCTGTCGGCCAAACCAAACGGCAAGATAGCGAAATCCATGAGTGCCGAGTTCAATTGCTCAAAGTCAGATCTGGCAAACCAGTGGCTTTGCGCTATCAGCAGACCCTCACAACTGAAAATGTTTTGCAGCTCACAACAAAAGAACAAGATCTTGTTTCTAGATATATCAAACGCTCTGGTATTTCTTTGATCGAAAATGGTCAAGACAATCCGTTTTTGATCACCACTTACCGAATGGAAAGCCCGGCTCGTAAGATACTTGGATATAAAGTTGTGATTGATAGTTTCAATCAAGAAAATGATATTATGACTTTTTACTTGTCTAAAAATAATAAGATACTTTTTTGGTACCTAGAGACCCCAGAACCTCAGCAAAGATGGCAGTGTCAGACTTAGTTTATTTTTTCCAAAAATGATTTTAAGAAATCAACAAATTGTTGTTCCACTTTTTTAGCATTGTCAGTGACTTCTTCATGGGACAGTTTATTTCTAGAAATACCAGCAGCTAAATTTGTAATACAACTAAGAGCAGCAACTCGAAGACCTAAGTGATTAGCCGCAATCGCTTCTGGAACGGTACTCATGCCCACAGCTTTTCCGCCAATTAATTTTAAATATCTGACTTCAGCTGGAGTTTCATAGGTAGGCCCTGTGACGCCGCAGTAAATACCCTTATGATAACGACCGTTCAGCTCTTGAAATGTTTGTTCCATGAGTTCAACAAATTTTCGATCATAAGCCTCGGTCATATCCGGAAATCGAGGACCCAGCTGCTTTAAATTTGGTCCCATCAAAGGATTAATGCCCATGAGGTTAATGTGATCTTCGATGATCATAAAATCACCGGCCTGCATAGTGTCGCCAAATCCGCCGGCAGAGTTTGTTAGAATGAGGTTCTCGATTCCGAGAAGGGCCATTGTGCGAGTGGGATACACAACGGTATCCATCGAGTGACCTTCGTAATAATGAAGGCGTCCCTGCAAAGCCACAATCGGATGATCATCAAGTGTTCCTAGAATTAAATTTCCCGAATGTCCCTCGACGGAAGTTGATACAAAATGAGGAATTTCATTAAACGGAATCTTTGCATCAATTTTTATGTGTTGAACAAAGGCACCCAGGCCTGAACCTAAAATAATACCGACTTTGGGTTTTATTTGAGATCTGGATCTAATGTAACTGACTGTTTCTGTTAACTTATCTAAAAGCATTTATCACTCGATTGTTTTAACTATCAGATCCAGAGGCTTTGGTTTTTGCAAGGAAATTTGAACACTTGAGCGTAACATTTTTTCTGCCGCCGCAAACAGCGAGGAATTATCACCATAAATTGTAAACAGAGCATCTCCGGTTTGGATGGGGTCCGCAATTTTTTTATGAAATTCAAATCCAGCTGTGGGCTCAATGAGGTCCTCTTTTTTCATTCGACCGGCCCGAAGTTGAATGCCGGCAAGCCCGATCAGCTCAGCATTGTAATCTGAAACATATCCAGAGTTTTCAGCCCGAATCACGATCGAGTTCTTAGCCTTTGGAAGCTCTGAAAGCCTTCCGCCCTGGCGAAGAACCATTTCCTCAAATTTTTTTAGCGCTCCTCCATTGTGGATTTGCTTTTCACAAATTTGATAGGCCGTTTGGTAATCAGAAGCTGCACCGGCAAGCAAAACCATGTGAGCAGAAAGAGCTAAACTTAAATGACGAGTGTCATGATAAAGATCAATACCATCTGGGGTTAAATACTTTTTGCCCTTCATAATTTCAACACATTCAAAAATTTCTAAAGAATTACCAGCAAAGCGACCTAAGGGCTGATTCATATCCGTAATTAAAGCCGTGCATTTTTTTCCAGCCATTTTTGCAATGGCTTGTAAGTCAAAAGCCAAGGCTTCAGCATCTGCAAGACTTTTCATAAAAGCTCCAGAGCCCCACTTTACATCCAAAACTAAACCATCAGCACCCTCAGCTAACTTTTTTGACATAATGCTTGCACAAATCAGGGGACGGCTTTCAACGGTTGCAGTCACATCCCTGAGTGCGTAAATTTTTTTGTCTGCAGGGCAAATATCTAAGGTTTGGCCAATGAAGCTGATTCTATTTTCAAAAATCATTTTTTCAAATTCGATCAAATCCAATTGAGTATTAAATCCCGGGATGCTTTCTAACTTATCAAGGGTTCCGCCCGTATGACCTAATCCGCGCCCTGAAATCATGGGCACTGGAATCCCAAGTGATGCGACCACAGGCCCAAGAATCAAACTGGTTTTATCCCCGATGCCGCCCGTGCTGTGCTTATCCACTTTAAATTCGGGAGTTTTTGGAAACTGCATGATTCTACCAGAGTGAAGCATGGCCTGGGTGAGTGCATGGGTTTCTTCTTTATTAAGTCCTTTGAAATAAACTGCCATCAACCAAGCGGACATTTGATAATCGGGAATTTCACCGACGGTGTATTTTTTTATCAGTTGTTGGATCTCTTCAGAGGTGAGTACAAAGCCGTTTCGTTTCTTTTTAATAATTTCAGCCGGCAAAAACATCAATACCCGCCGGCACTCAGCTGATGATTGACCAAGGCGACTCCAGAGCTTGTACCAAGTCGGTCAGCGCCAGCTTGGATGAAAGAAATGGCTTGCTCAAAAGATTTTATACCACCACTGGCTTTTATCTTAATTTGATTGCCAACTATTTTTTTCATGAGCGTTACATCCTCAAGAGTTGCTCCGCCACCACTAAAGCCTGTGCTGGTTTTTATAAAGTGGGCTTTCGCTTTTAGACAACACTCGATGGCTTTTGTTTTTTCTTCCACATTAAGCAAATGAGTTTCTAAGATAACTTTAACGGTTTTACCCGAAACAGCCTGAACAACGCACTGAATATCTTCAGCTACAAACTCCCAGTTTTTTTCTTTAATTGCACCTAGGGAAATGACCATATCGATTTCATCGGCCCCATCACTGATCGCAAGTGAGGCTTCAAAAGCTTTTGACTTTGGACTTTGGTTGCCAAGTGGAAAACCCACAACGCTTGCAATTTTAACCTGGGAATTGGCCAATGCAGTTTTAGATAGTTTTACAGACCTTCCGGGAACGCAAACAGCAAAGAAACGATTTTGTACGGCTTCTGCGCAAAGCTTCTGAAAATCAGAAGCTGTCGCCTCTGCTCGCAAAAGTGTGTGATCAATATAATGAGCTAAATCTTGAGTTTCTAAAGCAGGTTTCATCCTACTTTAGTCATAGCGCCCTTCGAAGCTGATGTCACCTCAGTATCTTTACCCAAGAAAGTCCGCGCATCATTTGCAGAAATTTTCCCTGTTTTAACAAGATCATCGATGCACTTCTCGAAAAGCATCATGCCGCTACTCTGGCCTGTTTGCATGATCGAAGCCACCTGATGAATTTTATTTTCACGGATCATATTTGCAACTGCTTTTGTATTTTTTAAAATCTCATAGGCGGCTACGCGCCCTTGACCGTCAGCTCTCGAGAAAAGAGTTTGAGCCACAACACCGCGCAAACTTTCAGAAAGCATGGTTCGAATTTGTTGCTGCTGCCCCGATGGAAAAACGTCAATAATACGATCAATTGTTTTAGCAGCCCCATTTGTATGAAGAGTTCCAAAAACAAGATGCCCCGTTTCGGCAGCTGTCAGCGCAAGAGAAATTGTTTCTAAATCTCGAAGCTCGCCCACAAGCATGATATCTGGGTCTTCTCGAAGTGCTGCCTTTAAAGCATTTGCAAAATTCTTCGTATGGCTTCCCACTTCACGTTGATTCACAAGACATTTGATATTCTGATGCACAAACTCAACTGGATCTTCAACAGTCAAAATATGAGCCTCTCGAGTCATATTGATATGATGAATAAGGGACGCTAAAGTTGTTGATTTACCAGAACCCGTAGGTCCGGTCACAAGCACAAGGCCACGATCTGCATCAATGAGATCCATAATTGACTGGGGAAGATTTAATTCTTGAGGCGTTAAAATCTTTTCTGGAATAACTCGAAATACTCCACCCAGTCCTTTTCGTTGCATGAAAACATTCACTCGAAAACGACCTAAACCCGGAACGGCATAAGCACAATCCAGTTCCCATTTCTCAACAAATTGTTTCTTTTGTTTTTCAGTTAGAATTTCAAAAATAAGTCCCTGAACATCTTGATTGCTTAATTCACGATAATTAAGAGAGACCATGTTTCCATGCAATCGCAAATAAGGCGGCGCACCTGAGGTCAGGTGAAGATCCGATGCCTTTTGCTCTACCATCAATTTGAACAGTTCATCAATTGTTGCCATTGAACCTCTTATCGGATTTTTCCCGCAAAGATTTAAATGAAGTTGCCTTCAAGAAGGGATCTGGACTAAAGATGGTTCATGGCAGCAGAAATCCTGATAAATGTTAAACCCCAAGAGACCCGCGTCGCCTACGTTGAAAGTGGAACCCTTGTTGATTTAAAAATTGAAAGAAAAACTTCCCCGACCTTGGTCGGTAGCGTTCACCGCGGGACGGTCATTCGCGTTCTTCCCGGCATGCAGGCAGCTTTTGTCGACATCGGACTTGATCGAGCAGCCTTTCTTTATGTCGGCGATATTCGTGCAGATGTGGATTCAGATGCCTATCCTTTTTCAGATTTAGACCTTGATGAGCCTTTATCGACAAGTGAAGATGACGATCGAGTCGATGAAAGAATCTCAGCAAGCAAAACTCCGATTCAAGACCTACTCAAAGAAGGACAATCCATTTTAGTCCAAGTGGCAAAAGATCCACTAGGAACTAAGGGTGCGCGAATTACAACTCACGTTTCTTTGCCCGGTCGATTCATTGTTTACCTTCCAACGGTCAGACATCTAGGTATTAGCAGAAGAATTGAAAGCGAGGCCGAGCGCAATAGGCTGAAAGAATTAGTTCAAAAAACCAATCCTCAAGGTGGAGTCATTGTTCGAACTGCCGGTGAGGGCGCGACAGAAGAGCAACTCAGAACAGATATTGAATACCTAGATCGTTTAGGAAAAGACATTTTCAAAAACTACGAAAAAAGAAAATCGCCCGGAATCATTCATCAAGAACTTGATGTCGAGCTCAGGGCCTTGCGCGACCTGATGAGCGAAGAAGTTTCAGCCGTTTTTGTTGATGACGAAGAAGTTCATAAAAAGATCACAAAATTTGTTTCCCAATTGATGCCTAAATTTAAGCACAATATTAACTTCTATGATCAACAAAAACCCCTGTTCGATATGTACGATATCGACATGGAAATCTCTCGCTCAATGGATCGAAAGATTTGGCTTAAATCGGGGGGCTACATTGTCATCGACGAGGCCGAAGCTTTAGTGGTCATTGATGTGAACACCGGTCGTTTCGTTGGTAAAAAAGATCTAGAAGACACCATTTTAAAAACAAATTTAGAGGCCATCCGCGAAATTGCGCATCAGCTCAAAATTAGAAATTGTGGCGGTATTATCATCGTCGACTTTATCGACATGGAAAAAGAAACCCACAAGGAAAAAGTTTTAGACGTTCTTAAAGAAGAAGTTTCAAAAGATCGCGCAAGAACCCATGTGATTTCAATGTCACAATTGGGCTTAGTTGAAATGACCCGTAAACGGATTCGCCCAAGCCTCATTAAAAGTCTTTGCGAGCCTTGTGAATATTGTGAAGGCAAAGGCTATATAAAGAAGAAAACCACTGTTGCTAGCGAAATCTTCCGCGAAGTCGAGCGCGAGGCCCACGTTTTAGACAAGAAAAACAAGTCAATTGTGATCCATTGCCATAGTGAAGTCGTAGATCACATTTACGAAGTGGAAGCTGAAACCCTAGACCATATCGAAAAGAAAACCAGCCGCTCAATTGCCTTTAAAATTGAGCCCTCCTATCACCTAGAGCAATACGAAGTCTTTTTCATCTAAAAGTACGTAAACATATAATATCTAAAGATTTTATTGATTTAAATTAAAAAGTTTAAAACTTTCAAAGTTTGCAACATTCGAAGGCAATTTATTTACCTTACAAGTTGACAAACCCTCATGCGGAGTGGCAGAAACGTGATCTTGTGTCCTAACGGAGGTACTCATGTACGCAATTATTCGCACCGGTGGTAAGCAATACACTGTCAAGCCCGGTGATGTTTTGCAAGTTGAAAAACTTGATAAAGAACTTGGTTCTGAATTTGATATTAACGAAGTCTTATTGATAAGCGGTGATGTTGTTCACACGGGTCAGCCACTTGTTAAAAATGCAAAAGTGACTGCAGTTATCACGAAGCAATCACGCACTCGTAAAATCTTGGTTTTTAAAAAGAAGCGAAGACACTCTTACAGAAAGTTTGCGACTCATCGCCAACTCTTCACTGAGGTTTTCATTAAGTCGATCACTTCTCCAGATGGAAAAGTGACGAATACTGATGAAAAACCAGTGGTTATTGACGCAGCAGAAGCTCGGGATCAAAAACTTCAAGGTCTAGTTGATGCGCGTAAAGAAAAAGTACAAAATAGATCAAAAGCTGAAAAGTCCGAGCCTGTAAAAAAAGCGGTGGCTAAGAAAACGGTTAAGAAAGCGGCAGCTCCTAAAAAAGCAGCAGCTAAAAAGCCGGCAGCAAAGAAGAAAACAGCAGCCAAAAAGGCTAAAAAGTAAACTGAGGTGATGTATGGCAAGTAAAAAAGCCGGTGGTAGTACAAAGAACGGTCGCGATTCACAAAGTAAGCGCCTAGGTGTAAAACGCTTTGGCGGTGAGTCTGTTTTGTCTGGAACAATCATCGTTCGCCAGCGTGGAACTCAGTTCCATGTCGGTAACAACGTGAAAATGGGCAAAGATCATACAATTTACTCTGTGGTTGAAGGCGTTGTTAAATTTGAACGTTTTTCCAAAGAGAAATTTAAGATCAGCGTTTACCCAAAAACAGCGTAAACAAGTAGCTTAAGAAATGTATTCTAAGAGGGAACCATTCAGGTTCCCTCTTTTTTTTAAAGTGGCTGCCTTTTTTAAAAGACAGTTAGGTATCGAGACATAAAATGAAGTTTATTGATGAAATCAAGATTGTAGTTTCCTCTGGTCACGGTGGTCCGGGCAGCGTCAGCTTTCGACGGGAAGCCATGGAACCTAGGGGTGGTCCCGATGGTGGTGACGGTGGCCGAGGTGGCGATGTCATCCTTAAAACATCGCATCACTTGAACTCTCTTGTCGATTTTAAATCAAACAAAAAATATCACGCCAAAAGTGGTGTTCCAGGAGCTGCTTCAAATTGTGCAGGAGCGAACGGTGAGGATTTAGTTCTCAGCGTACCCGAAGGAACACTCGTGCGTGATCAAAATGGTCAAACCATTGTAGATCTCACCCATGTTCATTCTTACGTTTTAGCTAAAGGCGGGCGCGGGGGAAAAGGAAATCATTTTTTCCGAACTAGCGTAAATCAAGCTCCAGAGCATGCTCAACCAGGTGAGCCGGGTGAAACTCTAGAAATCACCCTTGAATTAAAATTGATAGCAGATGTTGGCATTATCGGCTTTCCAAATGCAGGAAAATCCACCCTGATCTCTCGTATTTCTGCAGCTAAGCCAAAAATTGCTGATTATCCGTTCACGACACTGACTCCTCACTTGGGTGTCGTAAAGTTCACCGATGAAAAATCCTTCGTTGTTGCTGATATTCCGGGGCTAGTTAAAGGCGCACACCTTGGCGTGGGTTTGGGAATCCAATTTTTAAAGCACATCGAAAGGACTCGTGTTTTTGTTCACGTGGTCGATGTTTCTGGCATGTCTGGCCGTGATCCCATGGATGACTACCATGAAATCAACGATGAATTAAAAATGTATGATGATACAAACAAAGATAAAGAGGGATTTTTTGCGTTGGCAACAAGACCTCAAATTCTGGTTCTAAATAAATCAGATACCATGAACGAAGAAGAAATGATCAGACTTACTAAAAAGTTTGAAAAAGAAACGGGACAAAAGCCCACAGTGATTTCTGCGGTCACGGGCAAAAATTTAAAAGACTTGATTATCAAAATTGCTGAAAGAATTTATCCTAAGGAGATGGAATGAAAGTCGGAATTTTTGGCGGTGGCTTTAACCCTCCCCACATGGGACACATCTCTTGCTTAACAAGTGTCCAAAAAAAAGCAGGACTGAATAAAATATTCGTAATTCCTACTTATCAAAGCCCTCTTAAAACTCAAGTTGATGGCCCGACGCCAGAGCAAAGACTAGAAATGGTTAAAAAAGCTCTTCAAGGTTTTGGAAATCAATTTGAAGTCGATGACCAAGAAATAAAACGAAAAGGTGTTAGCTTCACTATCGACACAATTCAACAGTATCGTAAAGACCATGCAGCAGATGATTTGCATTTAATTATCGGAGCAGATCACCTCGAGACATTTGCGAACTGGAGAGAGTATAAAACGGTTCTTAAAGAATGTAATTTGATCATCGCCACGCGTCCTGGTTTTGACATTCCATCGTCACGAGATCAATTACCTTCATTTCTATCGGACATTGTTCTTGAATATGACTTCAATTTTATCGAACTTACCACGGGTCGAAATGTTCAGTTCATACGAATTCCAGATGTTGATATTTCAGCCAGTGAGCTTCGAAAAAAAATCAGAACTCAAAAGCCTGTTGATCAATTTCTTCCATTAGCGGTTGAAACATACATCAAAAATGAAAAGCTTTATCAAAGCTTAAAGGACAAAATTCAAGACTACACGAAATTCACAGAGTTTTGTGCCGAGCAACTTTATGCAAAAAAAGCGATAAACGTAAAAGGCTATGATTTAACTAAAACATCAGCATTGAGTGAATATTCCATCGTCACCTCTGGAACAAGTACTCGCCACACAATTTCTCTAGCTGAGAATCTAGTCCAACTTGTAAAAGACGAATTTCGAATTCATCCCTCTAGTCTAGAGGGATTAGAAGAGGGCCGCTGGGTCGTGGTTGATTACGGATCACTCATTATTCACATCTTTTATGATTACGTCAGACAAGAATATTCCATCGAAAAGCTATGGAAAGAAGGCCGTGACATGGGCTTTAAAGATCCTTTTGCAGAAAAAAAATGAAGCTTATAACAATTAAGTCATCGAACTCAAAGTGGCTTGATCTGGCAGCGGATGAATATTTGGAAAAAATTAATTATTTTCAAAAGTTCGAGATGATTGCACTTTCTGCAGCTAAAAAATCCAGAGACGACAAAGAGTTTAAGAAAAAATCAGAGTCTGACCAAATAATGAAAGCCTTGAAGCCTCAGGACTATCTTATTCTTCTAGATGAAAAGGGAAAATCATTTGGAAGTCGTGAATTTGCCAAAAGAATTGAGTCCCGAATCACTCAAAACGGTCACAACATCGTCTTTCTGATTGGTGGCGCCTACGGTGTTGAGGATGTCATTAAAAACAGAGCGAATGAATTAGTGAGTCTTTCAGGGTTTGTTTATAATCATCATGTTGCAACGCTGGTTATCCTCGAGCAAATTTATCGAGCTTTTACAATTATTAAAAACTTGCCCTATCACAATGATTAATAGTCCGCATTGCGGACTATGAAAAGACTATTTAAAAGCCAAAAATAAACCCATCGGTTCTCTTTTTTGCACTGGTCCCGTTTCATGATAAAATCATTTTTAAATATCAAGAGTTGTATGAATTGTGGCTCTGCCTTCAGCTTCCAATCGACTTTATGTTCTCAATGTCGAAAATTTCTTGTTAATTGTTTTGGATCAGATTCGGAACTCAACATCAGAGGAAAGAAACTAATAAGTCTGATGATTTGGAATCCCAACCAAAGTGATTTATTATCAAATTTAATTTTAAGATTGAAGTCCAGTGAAGACAAAACATGGAGCTACTTTGCACAGGAATTTTTACTCAATAACCATGTGGAAATATTGAATAGCTCAATTTTAATTTCCCTGGCTTCTGAAAAGGGAAAGTTTCATGGACAGATGTGGGGTCAAAGCCTTTCAGAACTCACTGGGATTCCCCATCGAATGGGCCTTTCAAAAATACAGGGCCAAAACGAAACTCATCAACAAAAACAAAAGAATAGATCACAAAGGCAGGCCCTCGAGTTGCAATTAAATGTAGATATTTCAGAGCTTGAAAACAAAAAGGTCATCTTTGTTGATGATGTAGTGACAACGGGTGCCACTTTACTAGCAGCTCACAAAGCTTTAGGCGATCCTGTTAATTTTGAGTGCTGGTCTTTATGTTACAGAAACCCACTCTCTATTGCGAAAAGTAAGACAAAGTGATAGCTTCTGCGCACATGAACTTTCTAATTTTCCTGATGACCTCTAGCTTCTTTGCCGCGACAAATCTGCAGGCTCAACCCAATCCTCAAACAGCCTTAGAAAGATTAAAAAGCTCAGGCCTTGTGACAATTCATGTGGTTAAAAGAATAAAATCTGAGCTGATGGGAACTGAATCTCAGTTGCCCGGTAAAATATTTTTAGCAAAAGATCGGTTCCGCTGGGACACTGAAGGTTCAGAGACTTCAAGTATCATTTATGACGGAAGTAATTTGTGGACGATTCAACAGCCAGCAAAAGGTTTTAAAGGTGCAGCTCAAATTACCAGAATGAAGATGTCATCGAAGAATGAAAATCAAATATTCTTAAAAAAACTTCTTCAAGAAAAACTCGAAAAGAACTTCTCAATTTCAAAGAAGTCTGAAGAACAAAAGAAGAAAGCCTGGCGCTATTATTTGAAGCCCACAGAGCTCAATTCAGTTACAAATCATTTAGAAATTCTGGTCGCTAACTCTGGAAATCTTCTTGAAGTTTCCTATGAGGATGAAATTCAAAACAAGATCATCATTGAAATAGAAAAAATTAAAAAGACCGCAGAAATTCCTAAAGAAATTTTTAAGTACAGTCCTCCGAAAGGCACGCAGGTAAATGAGTTATGAATAAAATAGAAACAGCTCCTAAGAAAGTTCACTTTGTTAGCCTCGGGTGCCCCAAAAATCTTGTGGATACTGAAATCATGGTGGGCACTCTGATGAGGCAAGGTTACGAAGTCACGGCCAACGAGGCCGAAGCCGACACCGTTATTGTTAACACCTGTGGTTTTATCGAAGATTCAAAAGCTGAATCTATTCAAACAATTTTAAAGATGTCTGATCTTAAAAAAGAGGGTCGTCTTAAGAAATTAGTCGTCGCGGGGTGCTTAACCCAAAGGTACAAAGATGATCTTGTAGAAGGCTTACCTGAAGCTGACTTGTTTGTAGGATCTGGCGAGTTCCAAAACATCGACAAAATATTAAAAGACTCTTATGCAGGCGATAAAAAGAAGACATTCTTCAATTTACCAACATACCTGCAAGAGGAACAAACTCCACGAGCCAATACACAGCCCAAGCACCGCGCCTATTTGAAAATTTCTGAAGGTTGCATGAAGAGATGTGCCTTTTGTGCAATTCCTCTGATTCGTGGAAACCTACAGTCTAGAACACTACAAAACGTCGTGAATGAAGCTAAACTATTAGCCGCTGGCGGAGTTAAAGAATTAATCATTATTAGTCATGACTTTACTGATTATGGTTGGGATCTACGCAAGAAAAATCCAGAGGCATTAGAAGCTCCAGTCGAATTGCTGAAGCAATTAGCTGAAGTAGAAGGGATACAATGGATTCGTTTGCTGTATTTGTATCCAGATGGAATCACACCTGAACTTATTGATCTGATAAAAAACAATAAAAAATTCTGTCGATACTTCGATATGCCTCTTCAGCATGTTAACAACGAAATGCTGAAAAAAATGAATCGCAAAATGACTCGGCAAGAAATTGAGCAAGCTTTACAACTGATTCGTACTGAAATTCCCGATGCTGTTATTAGAACTCAATTCATTGTTGGATTCCCCGGAGAAACCCAAGAGCAGTTCGAAGAGATCCTAGAGTTTATATCCGTGCAAAAATTTGACCGTGTTGGTTGCTTTCAGTATTCGCCAGAAGAAAACACTCCGGGCGGAAAAATGGAAAACCAAATAGACGAGAAGATAAAACAAAAGCGATTCGAAGCTGTCATGGAAGTGCAACAAAACATTTCGCGGGACAAACACAAAGCTTTGGTGGGACAAGTTTTTGACGTGGTGGTTGAAGGATTCAGTGAGGAAACAGAACTTCTGCTTCAAGGCCGAACGTCACAGCAAGCTCCTGAAATCGATGGAGTCGTACTTATTAACGATGGGCAGGCGGAAGTTGGGCAGATCGTAAAAGTAAGAATCACCGACAGCATGGAGTACGATCTAATTGGTGAAATCGTGAGCTTAAACTGATGCGAGTCGGCCTAAAAAACCTTCCCAACCTGATTGCTGCCTATCAATTTCTAAACCAGATCACGACCACTGGGCATGAGCCATTAGAGTTCTCTCCGCATTCCACTGGTGTCCGAATCTTGTTTAAAATTCAAGTCAACCAAGTGGCAGATGCTGAAACCTTCGAGCTATCTGATTCTGTCATGAAAGCCTACTTGGGCTTAGATATGGGAGCTGTGAATACCTACGTTGGGGTCGTTGAATTTAGCGAATTATCTGATGCTTTTTTAATGTCGATGGATGCAGAAAAAAATGGAATATCAATTCACGAAATTCGATTTTTAAAGGGTTCGTCAATCGGGCATCACTTAATAATAAGCCATAGCAAAAAAGAAGTTTTAGATCAATTTTTAGATGGAAAAGAAAGTTTTGTTTTTTCAACGAGTAACCAAAAAATGATGGATTTTTTAGGCTTCTTAAATATTACAGTTGATGGATAATTCTAAAAGTTTTTGTTCCCATTCTGTTGATTCAAGTTCTTTTGCACTTTGAGAAGCTTTTCGAACTTCCGCAGACCATTTCCTATCCTTGCGACATAATCTTTGAAAATAATCAAAGCTTTCTTGCCACTTTTTAATTTGAGCTGACATCGCAGCCACTCCGCGAGCACATCGATCAGTGCCAGTTGGTGGCTCTGAGCACTTTTTATAATGCTTGTAGGCCTCAGAATAATTTTTATCTTCCTCATGAAAATTTGCGACAGCGAACAAGGCAATCTCAGAGTTCACATTTGTTCTTAGAACGCTTTGCAAAGTGGTGAGTGCCTGCTTTCGATCACCAGTTTGATTATAGACTTGGGCAAGATTGAGTAAACTCATGATGTCATCTTTATTCATCGACACGGCCTTCTTACAATTTTTAATTGCCTGATCGTTAACTCCATCAAGAGTGTCAAGCTCGCATAATTTGGAAAAGTAAAGGGCTTGCGGTCCTCGGTTTTGGATAAGATCTTCAAATAGTTGGCGCCTGGACTGAATAAATCTGAGAGGCTTTTTTAAATTTCGACTGAGTTGATCTTGGCGATCGTAGTATTCATCTAAAATCAGATAGGCAGGTTCAAATTTTGGACTTACAGCAATTGCAGCACGCAAAGATTCTTGAGCCTTTTCAAGCCTTTTTTTATCTTTATAAAGTTCTAAATAAGATTTGCCCTGGAGGGTTAAAAACTCTGCGTCCTCTGCATTTTTGGCTAAACCTAATTCACTCACTTTTATTATATCTTTGTAATTTTTGGCTTTCACTAAAAGTTTTGCCAGATACATAAGTTCCGTTCGGTCGAGTTTTTCCGAGTTTTTCCAAAGAAAATCGACGGTGGCTTTGTCTCTAGTTGATTTTTGAATCTCTTCAGCTTCAACCAATAGTTTAGAGCGAGGAGCCTTGAGACCACCCCAACTGATGGTGACCCAAAATGGTACAAATAGAATCAAAATCTTATTTTTAATCAAATGTCGTCCGATACTTTGTAAATGAAACTGATCTCTTCAACCTTTATAAAATCTCAGAATCCAGGCGGATTGGGAAGGGGTCATTGGTCTAGTAAGTCCATCGCAGGCCAAGCAGTTTTAGAGTATATTCTGATGGTTGTTGTCGGTGTCACATTGGTTGTCTCTTTGTCTGTGGCTATTTTTCAGCCCTTAGGTCAGTTCGTAGACAATCTGAATCGTGAATACATTAAATGCTTACTTGAGACCGGTGAGCTGCCACAGCTGAACTCCGAAGATCAAAACGTCGTTTGTTTTGAAGAAATCCCATCCTTTACTGCAGTTAACTCTGATGGTAACTCTCCGACACCCCGAGGAGACAATCCGAACAGCAGAAATGATGAACAAGCACGTTCTGATGCGAATCGAGAAGGCCAAACAACTGAATCCAATGGTGGACGTACTGTGAGAAGCAACTATCGAGGCGATGGAAGATCATCAAGGTCTTCCAGTCGAGCAGGTTCTGAAGGTGGAGCTGGTAAAACAACCGTCATTGCTGTCAACAATGAGTTCGAAGAAGGTAGTGGATTTTTTTCATCACAAGCTGGATCAGGTCAAGTGGGCACTAGAGGAAAAAAAACTCGCAAAGTCGCAATCTCTTCACTCACTGAATACGATCGAAAGAAAGTTGAAAGAACTCTAGAGAAATCCAATAGCACACCGCTGACGGGTGATGAAGGAATTACACAAGCTAGAAAAAAGAAAGTCATAGTGAAGCCGCCAGCGAATAAAGAAGTGATCGAAGAAGTTAAAGTCGAAATTGGCTTCGGCCATTACTTTAAAATATTTATTGCGATCATCCTGATACTTTTCATAATCATAGTTTTTGGAAGTCAGGCCTATCAAATGTCTAAAAATTGGGGAAATAGTTAAAGATTCAGTGCGTCCAAAAAATTTTGCAATTTGAATCTTAATTTGTCTGTCTTTAAATGTTTTTCTTGAAACTTCTGCTGAGCTAGACAACAACCCGTGTGTGGATAAAATTGTTGAAATCGGAACAGCACGCCAGTACTCACTTTCTCAAGCACAAGATATGCTACCGCTCATCTATTCAATCACAGAGAAAGCTCACTCACAGGTTCGTCATTTGATGTCCCAGATCGAAGCCATGAAAAATGTTCCTCAGACACGTCTTCAACTGATGGAAACAGAAATTCAAACTCACATCGACAACTGGCAGAAAAAAATTCAAAAGCTGGGAGCACATCCAAAAGGTTATTGGCTTGTTGATTTTGATAATGGTCATGGATACTTTTGTTGGAAATTTCCAGAAAAAGAAATAAAGTATCATCACGGCTACAAAGAGGGCTTTACCGGCCGAAAAGAAATTGAACCAAGCCCGCAGAACTAATTAGAGTCATCCATGAGAATAGCGGTCGCTCAGATCAATACTACCCTCGGAGACATCACCGAGAACAAAAGCAAAATTTTAGATTTCACTTTACGAGCAAAAAAAATGAAAGCTCAATTGGTGGTTTTTCCCGAAAGCAGTCTTCTGGGGTACCATCCCTTTGATCTGCTAGAAAGAACCGAGCTGGTCAGTGATTTAGAAAAAGCAGTTAAAGAAATTAACAAAAAACTGCCCGCTGATGTTGCAATTTTAATTGGAACGATTACAAAAAATCCAAAAAAAACGGGTCGCCCCTATTTTAACTCAGCCGTTCTTTTACAAAAAAACAAAAAACCACAACTTTTTCACAAACAACTTCTTCCGACCGGTGATGTTTTTGATGAAGCACGATTTATTGAAGCGGGAGATCTTTCAAAAAATTACTTCAATTTATTTGGCAAAAGGTTCTTCCTTACAATCTGTGAAGATATCTGGGCATGGCCGAATCAAGAAGGGCAATCGGCCTACTCAAAAAATCCTTTGGTCAGTATCAAAAAGAAGAAAATAGATCTTGTAATAAATTTAAGCGCCAGTCCTTGGCACATTGATAAAGAAAAACTTCGCAACTATGTAACTCAAAAAACAGCACAGAGCTTCAAAGCCCCAATACTTTATGTTAATCTTGTCGGTGCTCAAGATGAAATTATTTTTGATGGTGAAAGTTTCTTAATGAGTCCTAAGGGAACAAGACTTTTTCAGTGTCACAAATTTCAAGAGGACCTCAATGTCTTTGATGCTGAGACTCTGAAAACATGGGCTCCCTCAGTATCAGATAAGCCCATCGAACAGCTTAGAAAAGCACTTGTTTTGGGGATTAAAGATTTTCTATCAAAAACTGGTATTGAAAGAGTTCACTTAGGACTCAGTGGTGGAATCGATTCAGCAGTGGTTGCCTGTCTTGCCGTTGATGCTTTGGGCCCTTCAGCAGTTAAGACACTTGCTTTGCCTGGTCCTTTCAGCGAACCCATAAGCTTAGAACTTGCTCAATAACTTGCCAAAAATCTGAACATTGAATGTAAATCAGTTTCGATTAACAAAGCCTACCAACTTTGCGAAGAAACTTTTAAATCATCACTTGGGGCAAAGGATTTTGGTGTCGCCTTTGAAAATTTGCAGTCCCGATTGCGTGGACTTTTTTTGATGGGGCATTCTAATTTAAATAACAGTTTGCTGCTAACGACTGGAAATAAATCAGAATATGCGACTGGTTACTGCACCTTGTACGGAGATATGTGTGGTGGTCTTGCTCCCATTGCTGATTTAACTAAAGAGCAAGTTTATGAATTGGCAAATCATTACAATTCAGAAACAGAGCTTATTCCAGCAAAAATTATTGATCGAGCGCCCAGCGCAGAGCTAAAGCCTAATCAAAAAGATCAAGACACTTTGCCGCCCTATGAAGAGCTAGATAGTGCTGTCATTAACATTGTTCAACATTCGAAAGCACCCAAAACTCAAACAGAAAAATGGTTGCTTGAAAGACTCGTACAAACTGAATTTAAAAGATGGCAGTCAGCACCCATATTGAAGGTCACGAGCCACTCTTTTGGCCGCGGTAGAAGATGGCCGTTGGCCCATAAGACTTTTAAAAAAAATTAAAGACTTAAAAAATCTAGCTGTTTAGGCTGGCGTTGAATTTGTGGAAAACGGAACTCTGGTTTTCCAGTCAATGCCACTAAATTTTCAATTTTTGGAGCATGTCCACCAATTGAAATTCTTTTCATTAATATTTGAAACATATGTCCTAAGTATGTCGCATCTGCTTCTGCTCTGTGAAATGCTTGGGACGGGATTTTTAAATGTTGAATCAAGGTCCCTAGCTTATAATTTGGTAAACCTGGCAAAACTTTTCTAGCAATTGGCAAAGAATCTAAGACGATTCCTTTTGGCGCTGGGAGCTCGAACTTTTTTATAGCTGTTACCAAAAACTGGCAATCAAAAGGAGCATTATGAGCGACCATTAAGCCGTCACCACAAAATTCTGCAAATGAGGGTAAAACCTGCTCGATTGTAGGCTGGCCCTTCAGCATATCGTCTGTTAAGCCGTTAACTGCTGAAGCACCCGGTGGCATTGGTCTTAGCGGATCTATAAGTGTGCAGTAGACAGAATCAACGACTCCGTCTTTAAATCGAATGGCTCCGATTTCTGCGATGGCGTCAGCTCCGGGAACAGTACCTGTGGTTTCTAAGTCAAAAGCTATGAATTGCATGATTTTCTTGATACAGAATCAAAGGTATGGATTCAACAACCAATATGAAATTGACGATTGAAATCAAGACTAATGAGTCAGTTGTTTCGCACAGCATTGTAAGGAATCTCAATAAATCCCTTTTAGAAATTTTAAATGACCTTCATGTTTTAATTGATCAGAGCTGTGGTGGAAATGGAACTTGCGGAACGTGTCTTTATCAGGTCATTGAAGGTTTAGACCAAATCTCAGGAATGCAAACCATTGAAAGCGAAATGGCAGCTGATCGGAATTTTTTAAAAGAAGAAAGATTAGCCTGTCAAAGTCATGTCTTAGGAAATATCAGAATTCGTATTTAATTTACTTTACGTAATAGGGATTTCCGTAAATCCACGTGATCCACTTGATGGCGTCAGGTAGTGGAAATCTTTGTGCGATTCTAACTTGGACTCGGTAAACACCAGGATCATTGATAGGCACTTCAACTTCTTCCACGTTGACTGTTTTGTAACGACTGCCATTCTTATAGACTACGATTTCAAAAAATGCTTTTGGCTTTTCGGGCAGTTTAATTTTTAAGGTCAGATCCTTTGTCAGCTTTAAGTTGGATCCCATCATCCATCTGTCTGTCTTTGTGGACATATAATTATAAAACCCTCGTGGATCACCCAATAGATCCATGCAAAGGTAAAATTGCCCTTTTTTAAGGGCATCTAATATTTTACTTCGATCCAAAGCGAGGTTCCCAGTGAGTTCGGTTTCCAACAAGATATGCTGGCTCATGAGCTCAAAAATTTTAAAGTAACTGGGAAATCTCATTAAATAGCCAGCGAATGGTATCGCTCGTGCACTGGCCTCAGAGCCTGTATAAGCAAATATTTTTCTCTCTTGAGAAAGTTGATCAAGCAGCGCAATTTCCTGGCTAGGTTCTTGAAAAAGTCGAAACAAAGAAAGTTGTGGATTAAAAGGATAAATTAAAAAAGTCCAAAATACAGAAAGTTTTGATCTGCTCCATGCTCGAAAACTCATAGACTTACTATTGAGTAACTCAATGCCGTCCAGGCCCTCTGGCCATTGGCCAGACCACTCAAAGCCCTTCAAAAAAGGGTGAGACAAAACAACTAATGAGTCGGGACGATTTTGTGGATTCTGCGTAATTAAATCGGCAAGTGCAGTTTGAGCTTCTCCGAAACTATGACCTAAAACCTTTTCGGTTGGTGAAAAATACAGAAGTCTTGAATCTAGATAACTATTCTTAGATCCGTATAAAACCAAAAGCCGTCCATCATAGGTATCAGTCTGAGGAGTTGTATCAAACGATGTAACGTCAGTATAAATGATGAAATCTGCACCGGCAGATTTGGCTTCATCATTAATTTGTGGCACGAGTCCAGAGCCAGAACTCTTACGAGTCATGACATTCAAGAGTCCTTTGTAATCGTAAAAAGGGCCTTGGTTTTGGATCTGAATTTGGGACCTGAGAGCTCCGACATCGAATTGAGATATATAAAATCCGTATATAAAATAAAAAAGTAAAATAAATGTAAGAACAACTAAAGTTCTCATGGATTTTTAACCGCCTTATAAACCTCGTAGTTAAAATCCAGATCCTTAATTTTCTCAAAAGTATAATTTGCCTTAAATGAATCGGGAATAACTTGGTACTGCTCTTTTAGAAAATAGAAAAGGGAGCTCTTGGGATTTGATTCAGGAAGTGTATCAAAAAAATCAGGTCGACTCGATGAGTTCAATTTGTAGTAAGGATTTTTAGAAATAAACCAAAAATAACTGGCAACTTGATAGGTACTTAAATAAAGGGGACTAAAATCTTGGGATTGTTCAAATATTTTTTGGGTCTTAATCCCTTCATTGAGACGACCATGCAGTTTTTGACCCCATATCCCCAATGTGCCACCAACCAAGAACACACTGATGCCTGCAAAAAAGAAGAAATAGCCAATTAATACTTTCGGCATTTCAAAGTTGAGATTGAGGAGAATAAGAAAGAATGAAGGATAAATCATAATTGGCCAATTAAGCTCGGTATCACCCTTAAAACTGGTATAGGTAAAGAACAAAAAAAGCACGATAAAATTGATGGTGTGGAAGTCTTTATTTTTCCAAGACACTTTTTTAAAAAATAGGTAAACAAAAGGTGGAAATAGAAGTGCTAGAGTTCCTGCTAAAAAATCAAGAGTCCACTGCGGCTTCCAGTCCTTTTGACCTAAGCCATGACTGATTTGAAATTGAATCGAGATCCAATCATTTAAATGATTCCAGATTAGAACGGGCAAGGAAAATAGAAGACCAAAAATAAATGTAATTAAATATGTAGATGGCAAAATCCTTTTCCAATTTTTATGCATGAATAGGTGAACTAAAATGACAGGCAGAATCAGTGCAATCAGATATTTCGAGCAGAAAGCCAAACCTAAACTGATTCCTAAAAAGACAGGCAAAACTTTTGATTGGGGAGACGCAAAGGATTTCAAGTAGAGTGAAACCGAAAGGGACCAAAAGAAGAGAAAGGGAATGTCTGGGTTTGCGACTAATCCACCAAGGCCCGTAAGTGGATGAAGTAGTAAGATCCAGTGTAAGACCACCTTTTTACTATTCGAAAGATCTTTGGCTAAGGATGAACACCATAGCCAAATCGTCAAATGAGACACGATTACAAATGGAATTCTTGATGCAGTTCCAAACTGATCAACCATTTGGCCCAGCCAAAATAGCCAAGCAACAAAGGGAGGATGATCGAAATAAGAAAGCTGTAGGTTTTTTGACCAGACCCAATAATAAGCTTCGTCAGAAAAAAAAGGAATGAAGCATGCCAGACCTATTTTTAATACGAGCGTGAGCCACCAGTGATTGAGCCAAGAACTATTCGTAATTGAGCTGAATGCTTTGGCCAGAGGCACCAGGAGCTCCTAAGTCTTGACCATTAACGATGACATTAACTGCGCCACCATTACTAATCTTGAGTCGAACTCCGGATCGACTTTTAAAAGTGTGAATCTGATCACCCTTTAATATTAGCTTTTGTGGAGTGCTTTTGGCAGAGGAGTATTCGATTTCAACACTCTCATTTGCTTCAATGATAACTTCGACTGGCTTTGCCTCTTCATTTAAAGATGTGGGCAAACTTGTTGTTTCATTTGGCGTGACCTGTTGTGAAGGTGTGACGACAGGAACAGGTGGTGTAGCTGTTTCAGCAGGCTGCTCAACTGTGGGTTTGGCTAGAGTTGTATCAACTGGTAATTTTGGCAACACTGGTGCAGCAGAAACTGAGCTGGCTGTGGCAGGAGAAGGGATCGGAGGTTTCATCGAAAGTGAAGGTTTTTCTGATGGCTGACTAGAAACCTCAGAGACTTTTTCCTTAAATAACTCGCCATCAGTTTTTTGTTCATTTAACAGTAGAGAACTTGGCGGTACTTCTTTTGCAATTGCGAGCTTTTTGATTTCAGTAGGAAATTCTGCCTCTTTTTTGTATCTTTGAATTAGATTATTTCCGAAATAAATAATGAAGACGAGAACTAAAGATAAAATAGAAATTAAAACAGTGTTGTATTTTAATTTATCACCAGCAATCCTCTGGCCGATGAATACTGTTTGAGTCGAATCAACTTTTGCGGGTTGAATGACAACTTCTTGAGCTGGTGTTATACTTTCATCTGATTGTCTTGGATGGTTTTTAGTTTCTTGTATTTCAGGCTTTACTTCAATAACGGGCTCAGAAATTTCTGCTGCGGGCTTTAATTCATTTTGAAAAACTTGAAGAACTTCTTCCGAATTTAATTTTAGATATTTTGAATAACTTTGAATGAATCCACGTAAAAAAGTTTTCGCTGGCAATCGAGTCAGGTCCCCGTCCTCAATGGCTTGTAAGATCCGAGTATTAATTTTTAAAAAAATTCCGACCTCATGAAGAGAGAGTCCTTTTTCTTCTCGAGCTGCTTTTAAAAGCTCACCGGTTTTTTTCATTAGAGTTCCTTCCGTACCATCTCAAGAAGTGATTTGGACCTTTCAGTATATTGACCATTAGGATAGAGTTTAATGATCTCGTCAAATCGAACAGCTGCTTTTCTTTTGTCCCCAGACCTATAGTGGGCAAGTGCACTGAAATAATGGGGCTCATCATTTCCAGCTGCCTGGCAAAATGAAATAGCTCGGTCTAAAGCTTGAGTTGCTTCGGTATATTTTTTTAGTTCGAATAGACTTCTTCCATAAAAGTGCTGTGCTGAGCAGTTGCCTCGGCTGAACTGAATGGCTTTAGAAAAGGGTTCGAGTGCCTTCTCGTACATTTTCTGGTCGAAATAAAGAAGCCCCTCATTCAGGTAAACTTTATCTAAAGCCCCATAGGTTAAATCTAACTTTACTTTTGACAATTCCTTCTCGGCTGCACTGAAGTTTTTACTTTCGATATAAACACGAACTAGGTTAATTCTTCCTTCAGTAAATTTAGGATATTCGGATAGAAGTTTTTGAAGCATTTTGGCTGAAAGATCGCTTCTTCCACGCGCCTGGTAAGTGATGCCCAGAGAGTTCATAATTTCCGGGTCACTAGGATTCAACTTGTGAGCTTTCAGAAGCTCTTTAAGTGCTAGTGGGTATTTTCCGGCTGAGTAAAGAGAGTTACCTAGATCGTAATGTCGACGAGCTAATTCTTGGTTTTTCTGGGATGATGTACATCCTAGAAAAAGAATGAAAACTGCAATCAAATTTGCTTGAAACAACGACATATTAGCAGGTTAGCATCACTCAGTTGTCTGTCAACGTCAGAGACACAAGGGTCTCGACATGTTCGGTCTGTGGAAACATTTCGAAGGGTTGGATGAATTCAATTTTGTAGCGAGGCTGGTATTGTATGAGCCACTGAAGATCTCTGGCTAACGTGACTGGGTGACAGCTGAGATAAACAATTTGACGCGGTTTTGAAAGTGCCAGGATTCTCATTGTTGCTTCGGTGGATCCTATTCTAGGGGGGTCTAAGAAAACGACATCATGACCTGTGGGCCAGCTCACGTTAAGAAAACTCTCAACGTCACCAACAAAAAAATTCAGTTTTTTTGCAGAGATATTTTCTGACAAAATCTTTTGATGAGCGAGGCTGACGAGCTTTTGACTGCCCTCGACTGCGATAATCTCTTTAAAGTTTAAACTTTTATGAAATGGAAAGGAAAAATTTCCAGAACCGGCATAGAGCTCAAAAAGACGGGTCTGGCTGTCGCTTTTTAAAGCCTTAATGGCCGAATCAATTAGATCTTGGTTTTGAAACCGATTGACCTGTGAAAAATTTGAATGGGCAGAGTCTTCTGCAACAAGAAAACTTTCTGCATAATCTGGATGAGTTTCAGAAATTCGAATTTCATAGCGCTGTTTTGCCTTCAGATTTTTCTTTTTACCTGATTTTATAAAATCATTAATTGGCTTTTCAGCAAGTTCACACTGCTGAATGGGGATTAAATTCTGACTTCTTCGGCCGAAAAAGCAGAGGTCTTTTCCGTCAAAAGTCATTTGCACACGGTTTCTGTAATTGAAAGAAACGGAGCTTTTAATTATAGGAAGAACCTGAACTAATTGAGTTGCAATGAGTGAACGTAACGAACTTTCGACAATTTTTTGCTTTTGATCAAGTTGAGTGCTTGAATCCAGATGCTGCCACGAGCATCCACCGCAAGTACCATAATGTAAGCATGCAGGTTGCACTCTTAAATGAGAGGCCGTGTCGAGGCTTATAATCTGTGCATAAGCGAGATTTTTTTTGTGTTCAGTAATTTCAACCGTCAGACGGTCACCAGGAGCGGCATCATCTACAAAAACGACAAGCCCTTCGTGTCTGGCTAAGGCTTGACCACCCACGACCATTTTTTCAATTTGAATTGAGATTTTTTCACCAACAAGGGAGCTTTTTTTTGAAGCCCCCTTTTTTAAGTCATCAGACATTAGAAATTTACGATTTCGTGCTGATCAAAGAAGATGGCGAGCTCGCGCTTAGCAGATTCGATGCTGTCAGAGCCATGAACTGCATTTTCACCAACGTTGTCACCATGCTTAGCACGGATCGTTCCTGGGTTTGCTTTCTTAGGATCAGTTGCACCCATAAGCTCACGGTTCTTCAAAACTGCATTTTCACCCACTAAACACATCATAACGACAGGGCCAGAGGTCATGAAAGTGACAAGCTCACCAAAAAAAGGACGCTCTTTGTGTTCAGCATAAAAAAGCTCACACTTGTCTTTGCTAATCATTGTTAATTTCGCAGCAGCAACTCGCAACCCACTTGTTTCAAATTGATTGATGATGTCACCGATCTTATTTTTTTTAACTGCATTAGGCTTAATAATAGAAAATGTTTTTTCAACGGACATTTGTAACTCCTTGTTAATGTAAAGACTTCTTCTTTTAGCCGTAAATCAGGGCTTTAGGCAACCCTCGTAAAGGAGTATTTTAGCTATTTTTAAGCACTTTTGCGGCTTTAGAATTGTTGACCTGTAAAAACGCTAGAATCAGCAGACCCCACTCATAAATATCAGCTCTGCTAGACGAAGGCAGTTGGCCAAAGCGACCTACTCAAAAGGCTCCATGGGGCTATCTTTGAATTCAAAATCATCTTTTGTATCCGTCATCTTAAAATGTGAAGCTAAAAAATCCCCGCACAGAATGGCTCGCTGGAGATGATCGATCACTGCCAAGTAATCATTTGGTTTTGGTCAGGAGTCTATCTTCCTGATGTACAAGCTTACCCCGGTCTCATTAAACTTATTCTTATGAGAAAAACTATCTTTACTTTCGTGCTGAGCTTTATTTTTCCACCGGATATGCCTATGGCTTCTGAGCTAACCTATCTGACTTTTCAAAAGCCAATAGCTATTCTAGAATCTGAACTCGATGACTTTAATATATTCATAAATCAGCTAGAAGCCCTTACCAACAGTTATGGGCAGGGTCCTCCCTCTTATTATGAATTAAGCTTTGCAAACGGCGAATTAATCGCAGATTTTGCTTCTGAATTGCATTTGAAGACTTCTAGTACTGAAGGAAAAGGGGTTCTTAAAGTGCCAGGCTCCATAGAAAAACGGCAGCTTGCATTGGTTGAAATTAAATCTAATCTTCAACAAAAAGTCGATGGAGTAGATCTTAATGCTAATTTTGAAAAAGGGACTCTTGTTCTCGTGGCACGGGAACTGAAAGACTGGAAATTTGTAACGGACGTGTACTGGTCTGAATTTTCTGGACACGGGTTTAGAGTTCGAAGTGTTTCTCATGCAGCGACATTCTCCGCAAGATATTTTTCATAAACTTGTTTTGGAGTTTGATGCTTGTGCCCTCCGAGAA
>Ga0114979_10000524_pt1 | contig 25279 bp, 24 predicted proteins | sample S_140625_EF_Meta_FD_87315 | JGI IMG/M metagenome (GOLD analysis project Ga0114979, IMG submission 87315) | Freshwater microbial communities from Lake Simoncouche, Canada to study carbon cycling - S_140625_EF_MetaG | ecosystem: Environmental > Aquatic > Freshwater > Lake | place: Lake...
CTCAAAGCCTTTGTGCGCCAATGAGCAGGCCGATGCTAATCCGGCAAAACCGGATCCAATAACAGCGATTTTTTTAGATGAAGATTGACTCATGGTTACACCAAAAGGTATAACCAATAAACAACCGAACAAGCACTTAGTTCAGTGATGCAAGGCGGGAAGCAGGTTGAAAAAAATCAATCGGATTATTTGATGCGAATGCGCTGACCAAGGCGAAGAGTGCTTGTCTGCTTAATGCGATTCATTTTGCAGATAGCGTTGATGGAGGTGCCATTGCGACGGGCAATGGAATAGAGTGTATCACCCTTCTTTACTGTGTAATACTTTGCCTTCGCTGAGGTTTTGGCACCACGGGCTGCAATGGCTTCGGGTGATGCCGAAGGCGTTTCAAAATGCTTCGGTAGCAGGGTAAATGAGCTGCTCAGCAGTGAGCGAGATGTTGGGTCTACGATGTTTCTCGGATCGAACGCCTGGCCGAGATAGCGCACTTCAAAATGGAGATGCGCACCGTAAGATCGACCGGTGTTTCCACCCAAACCGATGATTTCTCCTGCCTCAACATGGTTACCGGGAACAACTTTACGTTGAGAAAGGTGAGCGTAAAGTGTTTCTAGGCCGCTATTATGACGCACCACAATCACATTTCCGTAGGAAGGGTGATATTGGGAAATACGAACCATACCTTCAAAAGCGGACACTACATTGTCTCCAACTTCCAGGTCGATATCAAGACCATAGTGCATACGTCCCCAACGTGGACCAAAAGGTGAAGTCATGTCTCCGTTAGCCGGATAAACAAAATCACAATCGGTGTGCGCTAGAAGAAAATTGAGTCCTTGACCAAGTGCTGACTGATCCGACTTCCCGCTGAACAAGTTGCGCGTATCCCAATTACAATAAACGTCGTATGCAGGGATGTTCATGATGGAGTCACGAACCGTAAAAAGCAAGAGTTCTGTTGGCTTTTCATTGAACAGGGCCTGCGTTTGCATTTCCTCTTCTGAAGCACCACCAGCGTGAGGTAGGTTACCTGCCGAAAAACCGGGGTCCTCTTCAGTAAAGAGCTCCGGCTCATCGTATTGAGCAAAGGCCACACTGCCCAGAGACAACGTGAGTATCCAAAGAAGAGCTATGTGAATTGCATTTTTCAAGTCGGCGGCAAAAGTAAACCAAAAGCTAGTCGAATGCGGTAAGTCATAGTCGGGAAAGTTCTAAACGAAACGTTAATTTAAGCAGGTCTGACCACCTCATTTATGCCCAAACCATTGGTTATCAAACACAGAACCCAGACTGTAATTGCCCTTACCTTTGCCGCAAGCATACCTCAAAATGACGAAAATCAGCCTAGACATATTGGCATTTGCCGCTCATCCCGATGATATCGAGATCAGTTGTGGCGCCACCTTGATAAAATCCATAGATGAAGGCAAGAGCGTTGGGATTATCGATTTCACTGCCGGTGAAATGGGCAGCAGAGGCAGCGGCGAATTACGCCTCGAAGAAGCCCGTCGAGCTTCTGAGCTGATGGGATTAACCGTGCGACACAACCTGGGGCTACGCGATTGCTTCTTCGAGCATTCAGAGTCGACGCTGATGACCATAATTACGCAAATTCGCCGCTACAGGCCGAATATCGTGTTGTGCAATAGTCCGACGGATCGTCATCCCGACCATGGCCGTGCATCTAAAATGGTTCGTGAGGCATGCTTTTATTCCGGCCTGGGAAAAATGGAAACGCACTTTGAAGGCGAACTTCAAGAGCCATTTCGACCGAAAGCGGTATACCAATACATTCAGGATTATCACCTAACTCCGGATGTCGTGGTCGACATTGCGGGTTACTGGGAACGCAAGGTTGCCCTGTTGCGATGCTATGGCAGTCAGTTTCACGACGCAACATCCAATGAAAAACAAACTCCGATCTCGGGTGCGGAGTTTTTTGATTTTCTGTATGGCAAGGCCCTAATTGATGGAAGACAAGCGGGTATGACCTTGGGTGAAGGCTTTATCAGCGACCGATATATTGGGGTTTCCGGTTTGGATCAGCTTATTTAGTGATCCTTCCAGGTTTTGGGTTTTTGTCGCACATCTGCAGGTGCCACTGCCAATTGGTTCAGGGCTGCCTCAAACTTGGGATCCGAAGGTGAGAGCGGAATTTCAACCGCGATGAAACCACGCTCATCTATTAAAAAAGCGTGTGGCACGGCCTTCAGTTTTAGTTTTTCCTGAATGAATGGATCCGCATTCCCGTATACAAAGTCTAGTGTTTGTTTGGGATGCTCTTCCAGATACTTGCGGAAATCGCTGTAATCATCATCCATGGAGACGCCGATAAACTCCACCCTTCCCTGAAACTTTTCCTTCCATCGCTCCAGCAGTTGAAGTTCCTTGAGGGAGTTCGGGCTCCACGTGGCGAAAAAATAGAGATAGACCGGTACACCGGCCAATTGACTCACGGACCATCGCTCTTGTGCTTCATCCGTTAAGACCAAGTCCGGAAAAGGTGTTCCGCCCTTGCATCGCGTCAATTGCGCATAACAGTGAGTTGCGATTGAGTCCAGGTCAGCATCATTCTCGCTTGGCTGGCGAAGCATCATTTCAATGGCGCTTCGATCAAACGATTTGTTGTAGTACACTTCTTTAAGGCCATTCACGCAAGCCAATCTTCGAATGCGCGATGATTGAAGGGTGGAGTCGGTTAGAAAAACCTCAGTAAGTATCTGCAAGCTTCGATTCGCATTGATGGCTTTGACAATTTTGGCCTGAAGCTCACTTTTTCGTCCGGTAAGCAAATTTTGGTAATACAGTTTAAAACAGCTGACGAAGGCCGGGTTATCTAGAGGGAGCGTCCTTGACTTGAAATACCGATTATAGAATTGCACACGGTTCATGCCTTTGAGCAGAAAAAGCTCCGCTTCAGAAAACTCGCGATAGACCTGAAAAAACTCCGATGGATTGGATTCGGAGTACACCGATTCCATCGAATCGCAAAAGTGTTTTACCCAACGTTCAAATTCCGGGGCAACCGCATTTTGAAGCGTGTCCTTTGCGTTTTTCTTAGCGAAAAGATCAACCTTCAATCGGCGCTCCTGCAGCGTGCTCATGTATTGCGTGGATCCTCTGTATTCCTGCGCAGCGAAGTCATAGAAATGTTCTGCAATAAAGCGGGTATAATCAGCATTGTAGCGTCGAATCAGGCCATTCAGATCGTCAATTGGCAAGTCAACAAATTGCAAATCCACTTCACTTCGATCAAATCGCTTGAAGTCGGACTTGGCTACTTGCGGGAAAAGGCAGTTGTAAGAGGATCCCGGCACGGCATAGAGTGGCGCTTCAATGCGTTGGATGTGAATGTAGACCCTTCGGATTTCCTTCAGTTCGAATTCAATTTGAAAGGAAGCGTCATCACGGACATCGGTGCTCGCCAGCAACTGACGGAATCCGGAAAACTCATCAACCGGGAGAATCACAGCCAGTTTCTTTCCTTCATAACCCGGCGCACTACCTGATATACGAATGGTCTCTGCCGCTGCGCTTAGCGCGAGCAGAAGCAAAAAGAGAACTGTTGATCCAACCCTTTTAAGCATAAACATCTACACTTGATGGCAGGAACTGAGAAACGTCGCCTTTATTTTTGATGATCTCGCGCACAATGGTGCTGTTGATGGCTGACATTGAAGGATCGGAGAACAGCAGAACGGTCTCAATAGCGGGATGCATCGCCTTATTCATTTGAGCAATGGATCGCTCATACTCGAAGTCTGCGCCATTACGAATTCCCCTCAAAATAAATTGAGCTTGATGATGGCGACAAAAATCCACTGTAAGTCCTTCGAGTTCCATCACGACGACGCGTGGGTCACTTCGAAACGTATCGACTAACCACTGCATTCGATGCTCGATGGTAAACATGGAAGACTTAGAGGTATTTCTGCCTACGGCAACGATAACGGTATCGAACAGCGGAAGTGCACGGCGGACAATTTCTTCGTGTCCTTTGGTCAGCGGGTCGAATGAACCGGGGAATACAGCAATTCTGTTCATGACAACAAACGTAGGTTAAAATTAGACTGTCTTTTTAAAGAAGCTGAACCTCACGTTGCTATAACTCTTCATTTGGATAAACCCTCTATTTCCACTGAGGTCAGTGCGCTTTCCATGCTCAATAACGACGATGGTTTCGTCATGCGCGGCTGTTGAATCCAAAATGAGTTCAGGTAGCATTTCGAGTCGGGGTAAATCGAATGGTGGGTCAGCAAAAATCAAATCAAATGTTTCTTCGGGGTCCTTCAGGAATTTAAAGACATCCTGCTTCAACGCATGCGCTTCGTTTGCTTCGAAGTTTCGAAAATTATCATTGATAAACTTGACATGTAAGGGCTGGATATCGACTGCGAGAATAGCTTGAGCACCGCGCGAAAAACACTCCAGCGAGAACGCGCCGGTGCCGGCAAACAGATCTAACACGCTCAAGCCCTCCCAATCTATCATGTTGTTGAGCACATTGAACAGGCCTTCACGCGCAAAATCCGTCGTTGGTCTACCCTTGAAATTTCGGGGCACATCAATCGATCTTCCCTTGAGCGAGCCGGCAATTATGCGCATAGTACGTGTATTTGTGGCATATAAGAGCCGATCTCATCTGCAGCTTCCAACCTATTTACTTGACGAACATACTTGGAGAGCAGCTCCGTGAGTTCCGTCATTCCTCTACCAATCAGTAAGTCGAGTGATAGATGCTCGAGGTCGAAGCCCAGGCGCATTGCTGCATTGGAGAAATGATACATGACATCTTCCTCTGAACTGACTTCATTGGATGCCAACAAGTGCAATTTCCGTTGTCGAAGGCACACCATGGTTAGCTGGCGTTCTGTGACCCAACAAACGCAAGAGGCTCCATCTCCGGTAGCAGCTATGGCGGCGTATCTGGCAAGTACTGCAGCCGACGGCAGGATGCGCGCATTCGGGATAAAACCCATTAAACGCGCTGACCACTCCGGTGCTTCAAAGCAGCACACGGCATCTAACTCAGCCATCTCGATGTGCTGAGGGTGATTGCTCTGAGCACCATGCTGCAACTGTAAATAAGCCGCAATTTGTTTCTCCTCGAAATAGGGCGTCGGCACAATTGCATATACCAGCGTGTCAAAACTTACCGTACACTTTCGAAACAACTGATCATGCCAATTGCGCTGATATATAAACTCAACCGGGTCGCCGATGAATTCCTCGGAAATCACATGCCAGCGGCATGTGGAGGATGCGGCGTCATAAAGAGCGGCTTCGACATAGCGGTCGCCAATGTGCAGCGCAAAGTGCAGGCTCGACGCTTCATCGAGCAGCTCCTTGGGCATTTTCATTTTTGCCGCCAATTCCGGGTTAAAAACCGCCATAGTGAGGAATATTCCGGTGCTAAACTAAGCACAGTTTCGTGGATGTCTTTTCTTTGTCGCATGCAGATGACGCATTGCTTTGGATAATCAGCCCATCATATCGCAACTTACCGTAGAAAAGGCCTTGCACGGCCACTTTGGCCATGAAGCCACTGATGGCCAGCAGAAGCTATTCTATGCTTTCACACGATTTATACTTTCGGAGAAGCCTCGTTGCGCGCTACTAGTGCGTGGTTATGCCGGAACAGGAAAGACGACTTCCGTCGGTGCGATGGTCAATACTTTATCGGAATTCGGAATAAATTATGTACTTCTTGCGCCTACGGGAAGAGCAGCGCGGGTGTTGACCAATTATTCGGGAAGGCAAGCCAAGACCATCCACAAACATATTTATTACTCCAAGAGTTCTCGCACCGGTGAAGGGCTTTATGAACTCAAGGAAAATCGCTTGTCGCGCACAATCTTCTTTGTGGACGAAGCATCCATGATCGGGCATCATGGCGCGGAGAGTTATCACGATTTGCTGGATGATCTGATTTCACATGTCTATAGCGGCGAAGATTGCAAGCTCGTTTTTATCGGCGACAATGCTCAGTTGCCTCCGGTGGGCGCGGAACAAAGTCCGGCACTTCAAATCGAGCATTTACGCAGCAGCTATTATTTGCACATCGCAGAAATAGAGTTGAGCGAGGTTATCCGTCAAGCGGAAGGTTCGGGGATTTTGGACAACGCGACCAATCTGCGCCAGCAAATCAGCGCGGCGGAAAAGTCGTTGCCCAAGCTTGATGTTGGCGGTTACCGCGACATTATCCGCATAGAGAGTGACCTTCAGGATTACCTGGAAAATGCGTTTTCCCGCTATGGAAAAGACGATATGATTGTGATTACCCGCAGCAACAAGCGAGCGAATCTTTTTAACCAACAGATACGGCAGCGCATACTTTGGAATGAGGAGGAGATTAATGCCGGTGATCGCATGATGGTCTTGAAGAACAATTATTATTGGTTGAAAGAAGGCGAGGATCGCGCTGGATTCATCGCCAATGGGGATACACTCCTGATTAAACGAGTGCTGCGGTTTGAAGATCGTGAGCCCTTTCGGTTTTGCAAGGCGATTGTCAGTATGCCGGATTACCCGGATATGCCGGAGTTCGAAACAATTATGTTATGCGATGCCATCTGGGTAGAGCAATCTTCACTCAGCATGGAAAAACTGCAGGCTCTCGGCAATATGATTGCATTGGATTATCCGGAAATCAGTGAGCGGCGCTTACTTCGAAAAAAGGTTATGGAAGACCCCTACTACAATGCTCTTCAAGTGAAATTCGCTTATGCCGTGACTTGCCATAAGGCTCAAGGTGGGCAGTGGCCCTGTGTTTTTGTTGATCAGGGTTATATCACTGATGAGATGGCAGGGCTTGAGCTCAATCGATGGTTTTATACGGCCTTCACACGGGCGCAGGAGCAGCTCTATTTGGTTGGCTTCGAAGATCAATTGTTTGAACATGCCTAATTTCGCGCGCGATGGAAGAACCCGAGAACATCAGCGAACAACCGGTCATGTGGAAGCGTTATTTCCTGCACATCTCCTATGACGGCACCAATTATCACGGTTGGCAGCGTCAGTTGAACAGTCATTCCGTGCAAGAAGAAATCGAATCAGCTCTTCGCAAGTTGCTGCGACAAGAAAAAGTCATTACTGTAGGTTGTGGCCGAACAGACACCGGAGTTCACGCCCGTGATTTCTACCTTCATTTCAATGCTGAAAATCCGATTGCCGACAAGGCAGAGATTCTCTTCAAGCTGAACCTCATGTTGCCCAAGGACATTGGGTTATTCGGTTTATGGCAGGTTGCGGATTTAACACATGCACGATTCAATGCCGATGAGCGCAGTTATGAGTACCACATTCATCAGCAGCGTGATCCATTCATTGAACGCTTTTCCACCTTTTATCCATGGCCACTCGATATAGAGCGCATGAATGAGGCAGCGGCAATGTTGCTACCCTACAAGGATTTCGCGGCTTTCTGTAAATCAGGCGGAGGACAGAAGACTACGTTGTGCGATTTGCACGAAGCCCGCTGGGAGCGGCACGACTACAAACTGGTTTTCCACATCAGAGCGAATCGGTTTTTAAGGAATATGGTGCGCGCTGTTGTGGGTACATTGTTGGAAGTAGGTCGCGGAAAAATGGACTTGGTCGAGTTCAAAGCCATCATCGAGGGCGGCAAGCGCACGCAAGCCGGACAAACTGCACCTGCTCAGGGGCTGCATTTAACGCGCATTGTATACCCGGCAGACAAAATCCAGGCAATCGACTAAACCATATTCGTAACAAAGTTTTTCAATTTTATTGGGCAAAAAAGCCAATATTTGCAACGAATCCATAAACATCTTTCATCATGTTAACCAGTTTCTTATTACTCATTGGCACCTTCTTAATGCCATCTGCACCAGCAGACACGACCAAAAATGACGGATTGAAAAAACTCGAGGTTAAGGAATACATTGTCGAATATCCGGCATCATGGGCGGTCGATACCAGCGGAAGTTCCGGCATGGACTTCATCCTCTCCTCCCCTTTTACGGATGAGGAAGACATCTACAATGACTTTGTCAACATCGCGGTGATGCCCATGTATGGCCTGGGTAAGACGCTCGATTCTTATGTCGATGAGGTTGTTCGCGACATACCGTTTTTTTACAGCAAAGCCGTCATTGCAACCAACAAGAAGGAAACAAAAGCCGGCAAGCCTTGTTATGTCCTCACTTACGCGGGTATTTTGAATACGTTTCCAATTGCTATTCACCAATACATTTGGTTTGAAAATGAAAAAACGTACACGCTTACCTATACTGCTGAGCAGGGTTCTTTCGAAAAGTGGTTTACCGATGCTGAGCGTATCATGAATAGTTTACAATTCAAAAAATAATCATTGAGTAAAAGCGGAAAGGCATTTGATTTTGCCATATTTCTCAGGTTATACCGAAAAGGCAAGCCGTATAGGTTGCCTTTTTTTGTGACCTTGTTTTTGGTTATTCTGCTCGCCTGTATGGTAGGCATTCGACCAGAGCAGATGCGCACGATGTTGGATGAAGCGATGCCAGCCGGAGATACTAATCGTGTATTAAGCATCAGCCTTTGGTTTATCGGTTTTTTATTCATTGAGGCCATCCTTCAATATGTGCAGGCGCAGTTGGCCAATCGCGTTGCGCAGTCCATCACCTACGACTTACGTTCTGAATTGTATACACACGTAGCGAAATTCAGGTTGAGCTATTTCGATAAAACACCCGTGGGACAGGTGGTTACGCGTGTGATTTCTGATATTGATGGTATTGCGGATGTCTTCTCTGCGGGTATTCTGGACATCTTCCGAGATGTGCTGAAGCTCATTTTTATTGTTGGCTTTATGTTTTGGCTTGATTGGAAAATGACGCTCATGGTGATCATTCCAATTCCGATACTGTTGTATGCTACACGCATATTTCAGCAAGCGGTAAAAAACTCATTCAATGATGTGCGCGATCAAGTATCACGTATCAACGTATTCATTCAAGAGCACGTCAGTGGAATGAATATTATTCAGATATTCAATCGCGAGCAACAAGAAAAGACCAAATTCAATGCGATTAACGAGGAGCACCGTGATGCACACATTCGCGGTATTTGGGCCTACAGTATTTTCTTTCCCGTTGTTGAATTGCTCAGTGCCGGTTCTGTTGCCTTGATGATTTGGTGGGGCCTGCATGAATCACTCGACGATCGCATGACGCCCGGTTTACTACTCGAGTTCTCTACGTTCATCACGATGATGTACCGACCCATTCGTCAAATGGCCGACAACTTCAATGTGTTGCAGATGGGTGTTGTTAATGCGGAGCGTGTATTCAAGTTGCTCGACACACAGGAAGAGCAAATCGACACCGGCACTGTCGATGCCTCGAGCCTTCAGGGAAGGATTCGTCTGCGCGATGTGACATTTTCCTATGTTCCGGGGCAGCCCGTTTTACAAGGCCTTAACCTCGACATTCAAGCCGGAGAAATGATTGCGTTTGTTGGAGCCACAGGCGCCGGCAAGAGCAGTATCGCCTTGCTATTGAATCGCTCCTATGACTATGATAGCGGCACCATTGAAATCGATGATATGGATATCCGCTCATTGAGTCTGCATTCGCTTCGCAGGCACGTCATCATGGTGAATCAGGATGTCTTTTTATTCAACGACAGTATACTCAACAACATCACGCTGCACGACCCCTCGATTACGCGAGAGGCTGTAATTGCCGCCAGCAAGGAAGTGGGTGCGCATGATTTCATCGAAAAGCTACCGGGTGATTATGACTACAATGTTCGTGAGCGTGGTGGAATGCTCAGCGTGGGACAACGGCAGTTGATTTCCTTTGTGCGTGCATTCGTTCGCAATCCTGAAATTCTCGTGCTCGATGAAGCCACGTCAAGCGTGGATACGGAATCAGAACTACTCATCCAATACGCAACGCGAAAGATTACACGCGGCCGCACGAGTATTGTTATTGCCCATCGCCTTTCAACGATTCAGGGTGCTGATAAGATTGCCGTTGTGCACCAAGGCGTAATCGCAGAGCTGGGTTCGCATCAGGAACTGCTACAACGTGAAGGAATCTACAAGCGACTTTTCGAGTTGCAGTTTCAATAATCCGAGACTTACTGCTTGACGAACGCTTTCGTCATTTCCGCGCCGGTTGTCTTTACGCGCCAAACGTAAGAACCCGATGCAATCGGCAATTCTCCAACAACAATGCGATGCTTTGCAGCGGGCAAATTTTCAGTGAGTAATTCATGCACGGTTTTGCCCTGCATGTCGAGTACTTCGACCTCGACTAAACCCGACTGCAACGTAACGAAAGTGAGCACGGAATTCTCCGTTACGGGATTGGGGAAACAGGACAGTTCAGCTTTACTTCCATCCACATTCGTGATATCGGACGTTTGAAAACCGATGATACGAACGGTATTGTTTCCGGCATTGGGAATGAGAAGCGTGTCTATTTCTTCCGCATACGCTATATCAGCGGCATTATTAAGACCCCCCGCAACAGTAATGACTTCACTCACGCTGAAATCAGGGGCGTATTTGGTAATGCGCTGTGGCGCCCATGAAGCGAGGTAGTAATTCCCCTCCGAATCGTTGTCAATGCCGTCGATGCTATTGAGTGATGCATTAGCGACAAGTGTGCTTGTAGCATAATCAATTAATGATACCGCCGTAATATCGGAGCTTGTTCCGCTCCAGGCCACAAACACGAGGCGGTTGTTGGCTTCATCGTAACAGATTCCGTTGGGTGTTATCCCGGTATTGGAAACAACGGTCGTGTAGGAAGGATTGGCCAAATCAGTGTAATCTAGCTCGTAGATTTTCAATCCTCCGAAATCGGTAACCCAAACTCGGTTAGCTCCGTCGGCGGCCATTCCGTTCAAAAACGAAGCGCCTGAAATTGTTATGGAAGAAAGCTGGTCACCCGTTGCCAAATCGTAAGCACGTACCGAACTTCCTACAATGGTGAAGAGCGTCGAGCCAATGACTTCCATACCGTAATCTGCCTTGGGGCTATCGCCGGTGAACACTGCAATTGGTGACCCGGTGGCATCAACCTCAACAATGTTGTTACCGTTACCAACCAAGAATCTGTGGTTAATGGCATCAAATTCTACCGACTCAATGCCGGTTAGGTTTTGAGCTGAAAGGGTATAACACAGAAGAAAACTCAGGATAGTGATAATCGAACGCATAGGGTAAAATTTTGGACAAAGATGCACGAATATGGACATTCAATGCCGCTCCGTTGCAACATTCGAGGCATCAGCGAAAAAAAAAGACACCATCCAACCAAGAAAACTACCTTTGCACTTGTAATAGAGGCTAGTTAACTTCAAATCCTGCAATGAAAACCTTTTTAACCACGATCGCGACGTTGTTCGCGTTAATCGCTTTTTGTCAAAACACCCCGGTCGTTGTGCTCAACGAGCTCAACATGGATAATCCCGGCGGTACCGACCAGTCCGAGTTTGTAGAGCTTTATGGCGCCCCCGGCACACCACTCGATAGTTTAGTAATCGTGTTCTTCGAAGGCAACGGCGATTTGAGCTATGGAGCCTTTGACCTTGACGGCTTCGTTCTGGATAACAACGGTTTTTTTGTTATTGGAAATGCAGCAGCAGCCAATGTTGATTTCATCATTCCGGATGGAACTATTTCCAATGGTGCTGATGGTGTTGCCATTTATTCTGGTGATGCTACGGATTTCCCAACCGACACGCCCCCAACGACCGTCAACCTGATCGATGCAGCCGTTTATGAAACCGGCGACCAAACCGATGCCGGGTTGATTGCTGCTCTTGGCTTGGATGTAGCTGTTCCGGGTTATGTTCAGTTAGACGAAACTGCTCAGCAAAACGGTGCAGACCAATCCATTTCACGTATTCCCGATGGTGGGCTTGCCTTTGATTTCGGCGCATGGACCTTGCAGGAAATTACGCCCGGCACGTTCAATGTGCCACAGTGCTTAGCCGGGGAAGTTGCCTTGAGCGATGGTTCATCAAGCATCAGCTTGTGTTCGGGTGCAATTGAATCCATCATCAGTCTCCAAACTGACTCCCTTTCGTTCGGTGAAACACAGTTTTACGTTGTGACCAACACAAACGACACTATTCAAGCGGTATCGACCGATTCCGTTATTGACTTCTCCGCCTATGCTGAAGGGTCATACCTCGTCTACACTGTTTTCTACAATGGCACCTTGGATGCCAACACCATTGCGAACGAATTACCCCTATCAGGTATTATGGCGGGGAACTGTGTTTCCATCAGTTCGAACAGCGTATCGGTGAATGTCGTGCCATGCACAGGCTGCGTTGGCGGTGATATTTCGTCTAACCTTGGCAACGGTTCAAGCTACTGCAGCAGCTCCATTCCGCAGCTTTCCTTTTCCGCGAACTCAACCTCCCAGGAAGACACTTATCTTTTCTTGTTGTCTGATGCGAACGGAGCCATTGTAGACACATTCTCTACGACCTTCGATGCCTCGAACTTAGCGCCAGGCACCTACACCATTCAAGGGATTTCATTTATTGGAGACCTGAATGGATTGGATAGTTTGAATAACATCAGTGCCTCAACGTGCATGGAGTTAAGTATCAACAGCATCTCATTCACTCTATTGAACTGTCCATATGTCGTATTCAACGAAATAAACATAGACAACCCAGGGGGCGGTGACACGGAGGAGTTCATTGAGTTTCTGGGCACTCCTAACGCATCACTCGAAGGCCTTGTGTTGGCCTTTTTTGAGGGCGGCAATAGCTTGAGCTACCAAGCATTCGATTTGGATGGTTTTAGTTTGGATGAAAACGGCTTCTTTGTGATTGGTAATGCTGCAGTTGCGAATGTCGACTTCGTCATTCCAGATGCCACCATTAGTAATGGTCCGGATGGACTTGGATTGTATATCGGCAACGATACCGATTTTCCGACAGACACACCACCAACAACACTGAACCTTATTGAAGCCGCAGTATATGGCACAGGCGATCAACAGGACAACGTCCTCATTTCGGCGTTGGGATTAGATATTGCAGTTCCGGGATATACGCAGCTCGATGAGACGTTCCAGCAAAACAACCCTGACTTCTCTTTGTCGCGCTATCCTGACGGCGGCGCTCCTTATAATTTTTCACCGTTTGTTTTACAGGACGTAACTCCGGGCACATGGAATCAACCACAATGTCTGGGCGGAACAATCCTCAGCTCCGGCACCACACAGTTTTGTAACACAGCGTCAAGCATGACGGTGTCATGGAGCATCGACGGCACAGGCTATGGCGATCAACTGCTCTTCGTTATAACAGACGCGAACGATACAATTATCAGCACGACTTCCGATACAACCTATGATTTCGCAGGAACAGCCATCGGCAGCTATTCTGTTTATAGTTTGTATTACAACGGCACATTGGATTCCACAACAGTCAATGCAGGTAACATCTTAAGTGGTATTACGGCGGGTAATTGCGTTTCAACAAGTACGAATTTCATCTCCGTTACAATCGTTCCTTGCAGTGGCTGTATTGCAGGCGAAGTAAGCATCAGCGGTGATGCACTTCAATTCTGTAATTCAGCATCATCGGTCATAGCGATGAGTAACACGGGCACTTCACTTGATGATAGCTATGTATACGTCATGACCGACAACGGCGGAACCATAGCAGCTACTGCAACGTCGGAGTTTTCAATCAGCGGATTTGCAGCGGGATCCTACCAGATTTACGGTGTTTCATACCAAGGCAACATTACCGGATTGGATACCGGCTCTGCTATTTCAGCGATTACATCTGATGGATGTCTCGAAATTTCATCCAATGGAGTAGCCATTGAAATTTTCGATTGTCAGGATAACACACCTTGCGAGCAGTTGTTCTTCTCTGAATACTTAGAAGGTACAAACGGCACCAAGGCGCTTGAATTATTCAATCCGTCATTGGAGACCATTGATCTCACCGGCTATACCATTTTACAATATGCCAATGGCGGTGCGACGCCTTCGGATATTCTAGATCTTACGGGAACCATCGCCCCTTTTGGGACTTACGTTATTGCCAATCCGGGCCAAGGTGGAGGCGGTGGAGCAGCCAGTCAAACCGTTCTCGGGCTGGCAGATTTGACCGATCAGATTGCCAACTTCAATGGAAATGATGCACTTGAATTGCGTTACAACGGGACACTGATCGACGCTATTGGTATTGTTGGTGACAATCCCGGAACAGGAAATGGCTGGCCTGTTGCCAATACCAGCACAGTTGATGTCGACATGGTTCGTCAGTTCGACATTCAATCGCCCATGCCGATTTGGGCTATTTCAGCGAATCAATGGGACGTATATGGCAATACAGATTACACGCATTTAGGCAATCACTTTTTCCAACCCTGTACGGATGATTTACTCGCCGGATTCGTGAGTGGTGATATCAATGTTGCTGAGAACGTCGGCACCTTGACCATCAACGTACAATGCCTGAATGCCGCGGGCACCATCAGCATTTCAGCAAGTCTCGTTGGTGGAACTGCGGATGGAACGGACTATACTGTAACACTGCCTGCAACGCTCAATTTCAATGACAGTATTGCCTTGCAAAGCTTCACACTGGACATTATCAACGATGCCAATGCCGAAGGAGCGGAGACCATCATTTTGACCTTAAGCAGCGACAGCACAGTAACTTGGTTGCAGCAAACCATGACGATTACCATTGGTCAAAGCGATCCAAACTGTGATGGCGGTAATCTCTTTGGAGCGGGTCAGGGTCCTATAGCGCAATGCGCGGATCTGCCTAACACACCGCTCGATTTGGTTGGCAATAACAACACGACGGGGGATACCTATGTATTCGTGATCACGGATGCTGCAGATCAGATTCTGGAGATTGTAACGTCGGCGCCGGTAAGTTTAGATGCTTATGGTGAAGGCACCTTCCATGTTTGGGGATTATCCTACACGGGGAACATTGATTCAACGACCATTGCTTCAGGCATGCCTGTTGAAGGCATCAACGCTGATCAGTGCGCCGAGTTGTCGGGCAACTTTGCTACCGTGGAGCGCACGCCCTGCATTATCGTAGGCTGCGATGCGGGCAATGTGTTGATTAGCGACGGTGCTGAATTCATTACCGTCTGCAATGGCGACAATCACCTAGACATCGGCCTTACGAATACAGGCCAGTCGATTGACGCGAATTACACGTATTTCATTACTGATGCTTCAGGCAATATCGTTGACCAAACCGACAGCATTTGGAATGGCGCTGCAGCAACTGAGGGCACTTACTATATCTACGGAGTTTCTTACTTAAATTCTCTGATTGATTCCACCATTGTTGAGGGCATGCCTATCTCCGGCATTCTCGCAGATGAGTGTCTTGAGGTTTCAGACAATTTCGTTGAAGCAGTCGTTTATGTGTGCAATGAACTGGTTCCATGCTCTCGGTTATTCTTTTCTGAGATCATTGAAGATTCGCAGTCGAATAAGTCCATTGAGATTTATAACCCCGCATCCTTCCCGGTTGACCTAAGCAATTACACCATTAATCTTTACGCCAATGGCGCAGTGGCTCCAACGGCTAGCGTAACACTGTCGGGCACTCTCTCCGCACAAAGCGTTTATGTGGTTACCAGCAGCGGCAACGGACAGAATCCGACAGACCAAGCTATTTTGGACGTAACAGACATAACCAGTGATGTGGCAGTATTTACAGGTAACGATGCGATTGAATTACAGTATCAGGGAACAGCTGTAGATATTATCGGTATCATTGGCGATGACCCCGGAGGAAATGGATGGGTGTTTGGCAATTCGTCTACAGCCAATCACGTTTTGGTACGTCGTCAAGAAGTTACTTCAGGTAGCACAGATTGGAACCTGGTCTCCGGTCAGTGGATCAGTTACGATCCAACGGATTATTCACACTTGGGGTCACACGATGCCAACAACTGCGGATTTGTTCCTCAAGCAATCGTTGGATTCACTGCTGCTGCCCAGACCGTGCCTGAGATTAACGGAACTGTAATTACGGTTACTATTCACACCGAAAGCGTTGAAACACCGTTCCAACTTCTGATTGATGAAACAGGAGCTGGAACTGCAACCTTCGGCAGCGATTATAGCGCGGCATTCCCCATTACCTTAACTGTACCTATCGGAAACAACGACCTGTCATTCCAGATGACAGTTCTTGGTGACCTCATTACAGAAGGCGATGAAACCATCAATCTTTCGCTCACGGCGAATGCAAGTGTTTTCTTCAGCGTTCCGACGCAGGTGATTACCATCAGCGAGAATCTTGGTTTAGTTTCAGCGGAATCAGCACTGGTTACCTGCTTCCCGAATCCATTCAGCGAGCAAATTCAAGTTAATGCTTCAACTGCTATTGAGTCGCTGCGTATAACCGACATGAGCGGCCGCACCGTTGTATACACGCTCAACAACACGCACGAAAAATCTGTCATTCTGAACACCTCTGCCCTCGCAGTAGGAAGCTATCTGCTCGTTCTTGAAACAGCAAATGGCCAGGTTCGTCAACCACTACAGAAGTTAAACTAAGCAATACCATGCTCTATAAAAATCCCGGACTTATGTTCGGGATTTTTTATTTGGCTGATTTGCCAATTATATTGCCCACATCTAAACGCCATGAATAGACTGCACACACTTGACTACTTGCGCGGGCTTGCCGCGTTTGGCATCATGCTGTTTCATTACATGTCATGGACATTCGGAGAATTTGATTCCGCTGATTTCATGGGCAGGGTTGGCATCTATGGCGTTGCAATTTTCTATGTGCTTAGCGGACTCACACTTCATCACGTCTATGAGCATAATCTTGTTGATCGCGCATCGCAAATCGGTGAATTCTTCAAGCGTCGCGTTTTGCGCATTTATCCTTTGCTTATCCTAGCCACTCTAATCTCGGTATTCACTGTTGACGGCGGAACCACGTCATTCAAAGACATTCTCCTCAACATTACCGGCTTGTTTGGTTTTCTGGATTGGAGTGGTGGTATCGCTATTGGGGCTTGGTCTATCGGTAACGAATTGGTTTTTTATTGCTTCTTACCCTTGTTTATATGGCTTCACCGCCGCAGCAATCCGGCATTTATCGCGTTCAGTATCATCATAGCATTCATCTATTGCTATTTTGCTTTTGTTCTAATCGATCCGTCGCTGGCCTTTTCAGACACACAGCAGCGACTCTATTACTTCAACCCCTTGAATCAGGTTTTTCTGTTCTTATCGGGCTATTTGCTGGGTGTTCTTTTCGAAAAAAAATCATTCTCTCAGATCACCGTCCTCCTGCTCCTATTGCTAGGGATTTCGGTATTTGTCCTGTATCCCGTTTCGGGGCCACGCATACGCTTGGTTGCTGACGACGCAAGACTCGTATTCACCGCTTGCTGCATTGCCATTTGCCTTGGCTTCTATAAATATTCCGGTCACGTGCCTGCTCTGATTTCACGTCCGTTGAAAACCTTGGGGGAAATAAGTTACGCCGTTTACATGCTTCATCCCATTATACACTTGCTCGTTCGCTATCCCATTGATTACATCAGGGGTCATTTTTTTGCGGTGCCTGAATCCGTACGTTTTTTTAGTGCGCTATTCATTTCCCTTGCCGTCAGCTACCTGGTGTATCATCGCTTTGAAAAATTCTTCATTCGATTGGGAAAGCCCGTAAAGAGTGCATGACAGGTATCAGTCAAATGGACTGTTAACGTCTTACCTTTGACGCAACGAATTCTCTTTTCTATGAAACAGCTACTCCTTACAACAGCTTTGATGGTTCTGCTTTCCTGCGCTCAACACTCACAGCACGCCAACTCGTTGAAAATGGTATCCGTGGAAGAATTTTCCACCACATTGAGTGGTTCTGTTTCACCTCAACTTATCGATGTGCGCACCGCGGAGGAATTCGCAACAGGCCATTTGGAGAATGCGCAAAACATCAACATTTACGATCAGGATTTTAGCGCACGTATCGGCAAATTGGACAAGGAGAAAACGGTCTTTGTTTACTGCAAGGCCGGAGGCAGAAGTGCTGATGCCGCTGCTCAATTATATGAAATGGGATTCAAACAAGTGTATGACCTCGAAGGTGGTTTCATGGCCTGGAGTTCAGCGGGTAAGCCTTCCACGCAGGCCACGTTGGTCGTAGCCGATACCTTCTCAATAGCCGACTATGAAAAACTGCTTCAATCCGGGGAGCCATTGCTAATTGATTATTACGCACCGTGGTGTGGCCCGTGTAAGAAAATGGAGCCGATTCTCGCAACATTAACAACAGAATTCGCCGGCAAGGTGACCATAGTCCGCATCAATGTGGATGAAGCCAAAGCACTTGTCAAGCAGGAAAAAATCGACAATATCCCGGTTGTGACCTGCATCAAATCAGGCAAAGAAATCAAGCGTGTCAATGGCTTTCAGGATGAAGCGGCTATGCGCGCTATGCTGGGCGAGCTACTTCAATAGTTCGCAAGTCGTTCTTTTCGAAATCCGCTCGCGGGGTTAATTTTGCCGCGTGAAATCTTTTTACTCCCCGGAATACAAGCTTGGCATTCTCGGCGGCGGCCAATTGGGTCGCATGCTGATCCAAGATGCCATCAATTTCAATGTGCACGTATCAGTGCTTGATCCTGATTTGCATGCACCGTGCGCTGCAATTTGTCACGAGTTTGTTCAAGGCAATTTCAATGAGTACGAGACGGTGCTGGCTTTCGGGAAAAACATGGACTGTCTTACCGTTGAGATAGAGCACGTGAATACGGAGGCCCTGATTCAACTCGAAACGATGGGGGTAAATGTTTATCCTAAACCGGCCTTTTTATCGATGGTCAAAGACAAGGGATTGCAGAAGCTTTTCTACCAAGCGCAGCAAATCCCCACTGCTCCATTTAGGTTAACCGAGGATATTCGCTTGGAAGATCCGGCATCGTTGCATTTTCCATTTGTGTTGAAGTCACGCACCGGTGGTTATGATGGAAAAGGAGTACAAATCATTAAACGCCAAGAGCAATTAGCCGAGGCATTGCCTGGACCTTGTGTCATTGAGGAACTCGTTGATTTCACAAAAGAACTGGCCATCCTGGTATCTCGCAACGCCAATGGGCAGATCAGCACCTTTCCGCTAGTGGAAATGGAATTCAATCCGGACGCCAATTTGGTGGAGTTTCTGTTCAGTCCTGCGGCAATTTCACCCGACATCGAACAGCATGCTAAGGTGCTTGCGGAGCGCATCGTGACAACCGCTGATTTTGTAGGATTGCTCGCCATAGAGCTTTTCCTAACGACCGATGGAAGTTTGCTTGTCAATGAGATGGCCCCACGCCCTCACAATAGCGGACACCACACTATCGAGGGCTGCACGACTTCCCAATATGAGCAGCACTTGCGCGCCATTTTAAACTTGCCTCCAGGTCATACCGACTTAATACAGCCCGCTGTGATGGTCAATTTACTCGGAGCCGAGGGATTCAGCGGACCCGCGAATTACGAGGGTTTGGAGGAGATTCTATCGTGGCCGGGTGTTCATGTGCATCTGTATGGAAAAACACACACCAAGCCTTTCCGGAAGATGGGCCACGTGACTGTCACGGGCAAATCACTCTCCGAAGCTCAAGAAACGGCCCGGCGGGTGCTTCAGCAGGTGCGTGTCATCGCCTAAATCCTCAGTCATTGTTGAAGAAACGTGAACAATTGTCGGCCGCGTTTTACGACTTATCCGTGTGGTAAATTTTACTTTAGCCGAATGAAGGCTTATCACGACTTACTTCAACATTTACTCGATCACGGCGTCAAGAAAAGTGACCGCACCGGCACGGGTACTTACAGTGTTTTCGGCTATCAGATGCGCTTTAATTTACAGGAAGGATTTCCGCTGCTGACCACCAAAAAACTGCACACCAAATCGATCATTCATGAATTGCTTTGGTTTTTGAAAGGCGACACCAATATTGCTTATCTCAAAGATAACGGTGTCTCGATTTGGGATGAATGGGCTGATGCGGATGGAAACTTAGGACCTGTCTACGGCTATCAGTGGCGCTCCTGGCCAAACCCTGATGGCACACACACCGATCAGATTCAAAAGCTCATTGACGGATTGAAAAATAATCCTGATGGCCGTCGTCATATTGTGAGCGCATGGAATCCATCGTTTATTGATCAGATGGCTCTTCCACCGTGCCATTGTTTATTCCAGTTCTATGTTGCCGATGGTAAACTGTCGTGTCAACTCTACCAGCGCAGTTGCGACACCTTCTTGGGGGTTCCATTCAACATTGCCAGCTATGCATTATTGACGATGATGATGGCGCAAGTTTGCGGTTTGGAACCGGGCGATTTTGTTTGGACCGGAGGCGACGTACATCTTTACACCAACCACGTCGATCAAGCCAAAATGCAATTGGAGCGTGATTTCCGCACACTACCTACGATGAAACTCAATCCGGAGGTGAAGGATCTTTTCGCATTTACGTTTGAAGATTTCACCTTGCTCAACTACGATCCACATCCACACATCAAAGCTGCAGTAGCGGTTTAATTCAAGCAGACTAAACGTGCAAAACACTTCTCCCATAATACTCATTGCGGCCATTGGAAAAAACAATGAGCTCGGCAAGAACAATGACTTAATGTGGCGCTTGAAAAGCGATATGGATTTTTTCAAATCGACTACATCCGGTCATTGGGTCATCATGGGCAGAAAGAGTTGGGAAAGTCTTCCTGCTCGATTTCGTCCATTACCCAATAGGGTCAATTGTGTGGTGACTCGCAACTCCGATTTTCAAGCGGAAGGTGCACACTTGTTTGCGAGCCTGCACGCGGCAATTGAAAAAGCAAGAGAAGAAGGAGCTGAAAAAGTATTCATCATCGGAGGTGCGCAGATTTATGCTGAATGCTTAAAGAGCAACCTCATTGATGAAATGTATTTGACTCATGTAGCCGGAGCTTTTTCTGAAGCCGATGTGTTTTTTCCGGAGGTGGATCCATTACAGTGGAATACCACTCTTATTGCAGCTTTCGAAGCTGACGATAAAAATCAATTTGCCGGAGAAATTTTGCACTACGTGTTGAGGGAGGTTTAAACCTATCTTAGTAAATAACGTCAGAAACGAAAAATAAAATATCATGAAAACAACTTTTTCACTTGTATTGATTGCGCTTGCAATTACCGCCACCCTCTTTTCTTGTCGCAGAAGCCGTGAACGGGAGTTTGGCAATGGCATTTCCACAGATGATGGCACTGCAGAGAATCTCTTTGGGGATGTATTCAAAGTTGTGGATGAAGTTTCGGCTTCTACCGCGGGGATTCGTGAAAACGAAATCGGCTGTATTGATACCATAATTGTTGATACACTGAGCACACCAAAGTCCATCACCATTGACTTTGGCAGCGACGATTGTGTGGGTAATGATGGCCGCACACGGAAGGGAATCCTTTTCATTACCTACACCGGTCGCTACCGTGAAGTCGGAAGTGTAATTACGATTACAACAGATAACTACAGTGTCGACGGCTATCTCATTGAAGGGACCAAAGTGATAGAGAACTTGGGTTTGAATGAATCCGGCCAGTTGCACTATTCCATCATGGTTGACGGAGGCATCACTGCTCCGAACAACGCGTGGGATATTCTATGGCAAGCCAATCGTATTCGCACGTGGGTCGAAGGACAATCCACTCCGACAATCTGGGATGATGCGTATCTCATTTCCGGTTCCGGCAGCGGCATCAATCGCAACGACGTTGAATACACGACGAACATTACGGTGCCCTTGAGAGCCGAGGTTGGTTGCCGGTGGATTGTCAGCGGTGCACTTACCATTGATCCTGACGGTTATGCCGAGCGTTTCATCGATTTTGGAAACGGGGAGTGTAACAACGGCATCTTTGTAACCGTCAACGGCGAAACCTACACGCTAGGTACGGAATAAGGGTATGGGGAACTTTTTCGTGGATGGCATCAGGCATATCACCGACATTGAAGGATATGACCACATGCTGTTTTTACTGGCATTAACCGCACCGTACAGTTTCAAGGACTGGAAGGCCGTAGTTCTGTTAGCAACGGCATTTACCGTTGGTCATAGCGTTAGCCTGTTTCTTGCGGCATCTGACTTGGTGCGTTTTCCTTCGGATGTAATTGAGGCTTTGATTCCGGTAACTATTATGATCACCTGTTTGGGAAATATAATCTCAGCGAGTAAACATGATTCCAAAAGCTCGATGGGCTTTCGTTACGCATTTGCTGCAGCATTCGGGCTCATACACGGGATGGGGTTTTCAAGTTTCTTTCGCATGATCTTCAACGAAGGTGAATCGTTTGTTGCTCAGTTATTCTTGTTTAATCTGGGGGTTGAATGCGGACAAATAGTCATTATCGCCATTATTCTTCTCGTGATTGGTCTGTTTGGCAAACTACTCCCCGACTATCGCCGGCATTTATCTATAATCCTATCGGTATTAGCCCTCGTGGTGGCATCAATCCTTTTAGCCGAGAGAATTCTGTGACAATCGACATCGGTTTATCCTGCTAATTTTGCGTCCACGCAATTCCATGAAGTGGCTCTTTATTTTTCCCATACGACTCTACCAGCGGTTCCTTTCACCGCTCTTGGGAAAGAATTGTCGCTTTGAACCCACTTGTTCGCACTATACCGTCGATGCTATCCAGGAATGGGGAGCGTTGAAAGGCATGTGGCTTGGAATGCGAAGAATATTAAAATGCAATCCCTGGGGACCTTTTGGATATGACCCAGTACCTAAGAAAAAATAATACGACCATGAAAAAAGCCATTTACTCACTTACGTTCGTTTCGACCATAGCACTTGCCGGTTGCGTAAGTTCTGAAAGCGAAAAACTCGCGAATGCACGAGCACTCCAGAATTCCATTTTATCGGAGGCGCATGCATTGGATTCAACACTACTTTCTGAAACACAACAGATGTCAGCCACACGGGATATGATGAGCACAGACAGTCTTTTGGCCACCGACAGCTTGTTTATGGCGCGCTATATTACTGTTAAGAACAAAATCAATGATATGGAGGGATTGCAAGCGGAGGTCGTGGCATGGCAAAACAGTTTGACTAAACTTCCCTCACAGGAGGAGCTCAAAAAAGGTATCAAAAATCCATTCGGACAAAAATCAAGCGATCAGGAAGTGTATGACAAGATTTCATTGTATCGTGTAAAACTAGAGGAGTTCAATAAACGCGCTACAACGATTCGCTCAAGAAACTAAACGATGAACAGCAGACCGCGTCGCAACAGAGCATCCTCCACCATTCGCAGAATGGTGAGTGAAACACAGGTTAGGCCTGAAGACCTCATCTTTCCGTTGTTTCTAATTGATGGTAAAGGGCTTGAAGTGCCTATTGCCTCCATGCCAGGCATTGCGCGCTATTCGGAGGATTTAATGCTCAAACGCATTGAAGCATGCGTCAACCTTGGCGTCAATTCATTTGTGCTTTTTCCTGCGGTTGAGGATTCGCTCAAGGACAAAGAGGCGACCTATGCCATGCGCTCCGACAATTTCTATCTACGCACCATTCGCAGTATTAAGCAGCACTTCCCGGATGTGTGTTTGATGAGTGATGTGGCGATGGATCCATACAGCAGCGATGGTCACGATGGCTATGTCGAAAATGGCAAAATAATCAACGACCGCACTTTACCAATTTTAGGACGAATGGCTGTGCATCAGGCTGAGGCGGGCATTGACATCGTCGGTCCTTCGGATATGATGGACGGTCGTGTAGGCTACATCCGCAAAGCACTGGATGAAGCGGGATTCATGGATACAGCAATCATGTCGTATACAGCAAAATATGCCAGTGCGTACTACGGGCCCTTCCGTGATGCACTGGATTCAGCGCCGAAATTCGGCGATAAGAAAACGTATCAAATGGATCCGGCCAACAAACGAGAAGCCCTGCGTGAAGCGCGTCTAGACGAATCTGAAGGAGCGGATTACCTGATGGTGAAGCCGGCGCTGTGTTATCTCGATGTGATTCATGTGCTGCGAGAAAGCTCCCATCTTCCAATAGCTGCGTACAACGTGAGTGGCGAATATGCCATGCTCAAAGCAGCAGGAGAAAAAGGATGGATCAATTACGACCGTGCTATGCCCGAGATGTTATTGAGTATAAAACGTGCAGGTGCCGATGTCATTCTCTCTTATTTCGCTGAGGAATTTGCGCAACGTTTTCGCGAGGGCGGCATTTATTGAGCATCGCGAACACTCGCCGCAATTGCTGCTAGTTCATCCTGCGTGAACTTCAATCGTTCAGCACTGAAGTTTATGTCGGCCATGGTATTCAACGGAATCAAATGCACGTGTGCATGCGGAACTTCTAAACCAATGATGGCGACACCGATGCGGCGGCATGGAATCGCTCGCTGAAGTTTAACGGCAACTTCCTTTGCGAACACATTAATCTCTGCAAGCAAGTCATTCTCTAAATCGAAAAAATAATCGACCTCCTGTTTAGGAACAACCAACGTGTGTCCTTTTGCCACAGGAGTGATATCGAGGAATGCAATGAACTTATCGTTCTCTGCGATTTTATGACATGGTATTTCCCCTTGAATGATGCGCGTGAAGATGGTAGCCATTAGCGCGAAATTTCAAGGACTTCAAACTGAACTTTTCCGGCGGGAATTTGCACTTCGGCCACATCACCAACCTTCTTGCCTAGCAAACCCTTTCCGATAGGTGAGTCAACAGAAATCTTCTTCAACGCCAAGTTAGCTTCATTCTCAGCCACGAGTGTGTACTCCATGACTGCCTTGTTAGCGAGGTTTTTGATCTTCACTTTCGACAAGATGAAAACCTTGCTGCTGTCAACCTGGCTATCATCAATCAAGCGAGCATTGGCCATGAGCGTTTCCATCTTGGCAATCTTTGCTTCCAATAAGCCTTGCGCTTCCTTCGCTGCGTCGTATTCCGCATTCTCCGACAAATCTCCTTTGTCACGAGCCTCTGCAATTTGTTGTGAAATACGCGGACGCTCCACCATTTTCAACTGGTGTAATTCGTCTTTCAAATTCTTAAGCCCTTCCGCGGTGTAATAAGCTAACTGCGACATTTGCTATGCGATTTTATGTTCAGGTATAAAAAGGGAAAAACCCTTCACAGGGCTTTTCCATATCAAACAAAAATAAAACTTTTTTCTTAGAGATCCACGTGCACACCAATCGAGTGCACACCACCGAATGGATTCGTCGCACGATAACCGTAATCGATTCCGAACATCGTTCCATTCTTTCCTGCAGGAACTTGAACGGTGAAAC
>Ga0114979_10000528_pt1 | contig 25161 bp, 25 predicted proteins | sample S_140625_EF_Meta_FD_87315 | JGI IMG/M metagenome (GOLD analysis project Ga0114979, IMG submission 87315) | Freshwater microbial communities from Lake Simoncouche, Canada to study carbon cycling - S_140625_EF_MetaG | ecosystem: Environmental > Aquatic > Freshwater > Lake | place: Lake...
AATATTAAATAAATTATATTAAATATATAATTTTTTTTAAACCACTAGTTATATTAGTAAATTTTCTTATTTTAAAAATTTTTTTTAGTAGTACATTAGATCCATGAGTTTTATCCATCTCACCTTTTCTACTATTTCTAAACTGTATTCTACTTTTTTTTATTAGAATTCTACCAATAATATTAGTAATTTTTAAAATATTTATCGGATTAGAAGAGCAAATATTAACAATAGGATTATTATTAATTTTTTGTGAAATTGATTTTACAAATACTTTAACTACATCATCTACATATGTAAAATCTCTTAAACTTTTACCGTGATTATATAAAATAATCGCTTTCCGCTTATTTATTTTTTTTATTGCAGAATAAATGAACATATCAGGTCTCCCCATAGGTCCATACACTGTAAATAATCTAAAAATAATATAAGGAATTTTTAACTCTTTAAGTTTTTTTCTAATTAAATCTTCACACTTTAACTTTGTAACTGCATAATAATTAATAGGATTTAATTTAAAATTTTCTTTAATCGGAAATTTTTTTTGTTCGCCATAAACTGAGCTTGATGAAGAAAATATAAATTTTTTGACTTTTATAAGTCTTAGGATTTTTAATAAATTTTTAGTAGCAAGAATATTGTTATCCTTATAACTAGCAGGATCCTTAAATGAATATATCACACCAGGTTGTCCCGCTAAATGGAATATGAAATCAGGTTTTATTTCTAAAATACTTTTTTTAGATAAATTGTAATTGCATAAATTAATATTTAAAAATTTAAAATTTTTTTTTTTTTTAAGTATATTTGTTCTTTTTTTTTTAAGACTAATTGAATAATACTTATTTAAAGAGTCTAATCCGTAAACCCTGTTGTTTTGATTCTTTAATAACTCTTTAGCAAGATGAAAACCTATAAACCCGCTCGAACCTGTTATTAAATATTTCATTTAATTAGTTTTAAATCCTATAATAAAAGAAAGAATTTTGTTAATTAAATAATTAAAATTTACTTTATAAACAACTAAGTATTCCTGAAAAGCAGTTTGTTCGAGTCTTCTACTCCAAAAATTTATAGAAAAAAAATTATTATATTTATTACTTAAGTTATTATTATTAATACTTTTAAACGTAAGGTAGTAAGGAAAAAATTTTATTTGAAAAAACTTCCTCGCGAACATCATTAATTTAATATCAATTGCCAATGTACAATATTTAAATATATCAACTTTTCTGAAAAACTCTTTCAAAATTTTTCTGTCAAAAAACAAACTACTAGTACCAGAAATAAAAGGCCAATCATTAATTATATATCTATAAAATAAATATTTTTTGTAAAATGGAAATAATATTTTATTATATTTTTTTTTTTGCTCTAAATAATTATAAGAAAAGTTTTGATACAAATTGTTATTAATTTTATCGCTGATTTTAAGAATTTTTTTTAGTTTATCTTTACAAAAAAAATCATCACCGTCTAATAAGCAAATAATTTTACCTTTGGAGGCTAATAAAAGTTTTTTAACTTTAATAATCTGATTCAACTCAGGAATTTTTGAAAAACTTTTTGAATAAAAATATTTGATATTTTTATATTTTAAATAATTATTAATTTTTATATTTCTTGCTTTTGAAGTGTCGAATATTAAAATTTCAAAATTTCCTAGGTACGTCTGTTTTAAACACGAATCTATACATCTAAAAATATATTTTTCTTGATTATGAGTATTAATAAGAATTGAAAATTGCATAAAATTAAATAATTAAGTATTTATAGATTTTTTAATTAATTAAATGATAAAAAAACATAATATACCAATTATTTTGCTTCTTGGCGGAAAAGGTGAAAGATTTGATTATAAAGAAAATATTCCAAAACACCTAGTTAAAATTAATAAAAAACCATTTTTAATAATACTTTTAGATTATTATTTTTCTAATAATTTTAAAATATTCTTCTTACCACTAGGACATAAAATAGATCAATATATAAAGTTTTTTAAAAATATTAATAATATAAAAAATTATAATCTTAATATTTTAAATAAAAAATTAAGTAATTTTAATCTTAAAAAAAAAAATATATTTTTATTTAATGCAAAAAAAAATTCAAATAAACTGCAAAGAATATTAAAAACATTGAAGTATATTAAAAATAGTCCAATTCTTGGTGCTTGTTACGGAGATACAATAGCAGATATTAATTTTAAAAAAAATTTAGCTCTTTTAAAAAACAAGCAAAATAAAGCAAGCTTGGTTTGTTATAAAACTAGATCTCCTTATGGGATTATTAAAATAAAGAATAAATATGTAAAAAAATTTATAGAAAAACCTATAATGAAAGATCCAATCAATATTGGTTTTTATTTTTTTAAAAAAGAGATTTTTAAAAATAAATTTAATACCTCTAAGGATTTAGAGACTTTTTTATTACCAAAATTAGCAAAAAATAAAAATTTAATTTCGTTTCTTCATAAGAAAAAACATTATACTGTTAATAATGAAAAAGATTTAATTTATTTAAAAAATAAAGTTAAAAATAAAAAAATATTTTAAATGTCTAAAAAAAATATTCTCATTACTGGTGGATTTGGATTGCTTGGTAGAAATCTTTTTAAACTATTAAATTTAAAAAAATATAACGTATTTATACTTGATAAAAAAAAAAACTTTTTTAAAAAGTTTGAATTAAATATTAAAAAAAAAAATATTATTGTAGGAAATTATTTAAACAAGGAATTAATTACTAAAATTATAAAAAAAAATAAAATTAATATAATATTTCATGCGGGTGCTACGACCCAAGTTTTAGAAGCTCTAGATAATCCTGAAACAACCTATGCAAATAATATTTTTGGTACAATCAATTTATTAGAAGCGATAAGAAAAATTGATAAAAAAATAATCTTTATTTTTTCTTCTTCGGACAAAGCGTACGGTGAAGTAAAATCAGAATCATATAAAGAAAATACCAATCTAAACGGTATTTTTCCTTACGATTTATCAAAAACATGTGCAGATTTAATCTGCCAATCTTACTCTAAGGTTTATAATCTTAAAGTCGGCATCCTTAGATGTGGAAATTTATACGGACCTGGCGATTTAAACATGAAGAGAATTGTACCAGAAACTATAATTTCTGCTCTTATGAATAAAAATATTATTATTAGATCTAATGGAAAACTTATCAGAGATTATCTGCACGTTAATGATGCTGCTAATGCTTATTTTTTGTTAATGAAGAAATTGTCAGATTTTCAAGAAAATTTGCGGATATATAATGTGGGCTCAAAATATAATTTATCAGTTCTAGACCTAGTTAAAATGATACTAAACATCATAAATAATAAAAAAACTAAAATAATAGTTAAAAACTATTCTAAAAATGAAATCAAATTCCAAAAATTAAACTATAATAAAATAACTAAAGAATTAAAATGGCAACAAAAAATAAATATGAATGAAGGTCTTAAAAATACTATTGACTGGTACAAAGAGCGCTTAAATTCACTAAAATTAAAATTTACAATAAATAAAATATAAAAAATTATTATAAATTTGATTTAATAAAAAATAACATTAATATCAAAAAAAATCGCGGGGTGGAGCAGTCTGGTAGCTCGTCAGGCTCATAACCTGAAGGTCCTTGGTTCAAATCCAAGCCCCGCAACCAAATACAAATTATTTTTAATTTTTAAAAAGAGTTATCTAAAAAAAAAGATATCTAATTGATATACTTGCCCTGTTTTTTTATCTCCCATTACTCTATCGACTGACCATATTTTAAATTTTTTTTTACTTAAAAAATCCAAAACATCTTTTAATAATTTTTGACCTTCGTATAACTCAATCAAGCTAACTTCTATTAATAAAAAATTTACAATATTAAGTAAATTTCTTGATCCTTTTAAAACTTCCATCTCATAACCCTGCGTATCAATCTTTAAAAGGTAAGGACTCTTGTAATTTACGACCAAATCAAAATAGTCATCCATTTTTTTCATCGTTACGGGCTCCTGTCCTGCTGTTATGCTTTCTGGCTTTAAATTTGTATGTTTCGGGAGTATCTTAAGAATGCTACTTGATTCACTGTTTTCAGAAATATTAATTATTGTTTTTTATTTTTATTACCGATAGCCACTCTTTCTTCTATAATCCAATTAACTTTATTATTATTCTTAAAATTTTTGGCTATATTTGACAATTTTTTATGTGCAGAAGATAAGGGTTCAAAACTTATAATACTACCTTCAAAACCATTATTAACAATTTTTACTGCGAACTGACCTTTATTAGCTCCCACGTCTAGAATTGTATTAATTTTTTTACCTTTGATTGTATTAATTAAATTAATATCGGGATCATAAATAAAATTTAGATTAGATATTTTGTAGCCAAATAAATTAAAAAAATTATTAATTAACTTTTTCATAAAAAGATTAATTAAAAAAAAATTTAATTAATCTACATATATAATTTATTTCTTTTAACGAATGTTCTTCAGAAATCGGGAGGCTTAATATTTTTTTTCCCAAGCCATTGCAATTATTTAGCTTTTTTTTATAATTAAAAAAACTTAACTCATTAAGCATATAAGGATAATGTATCATGGTTTCTACCTTATTCTTTTTAAGGAACCATCTTAATTTATCCCTATCTTTATCTAATCTAATTACAAATTGATGATAAGAATAACTGAAATTTTTTTTATAATCATATAGTTTTATATTTTTTACTAATTTTAAATTTTGATGATATAATTTTGCTATATCCCTTCTTTTTTTAATTGCCTTATCGTATTTTTTTATTTTCTCTCTAATTAAACAAGAGTTAATGCAATCCAATCTTGAGTTTCTCCCTATAAATTTATGGTCATATTTATCTAAAGCTCCATGATTTCTGTACCTAATACAAAAGTTAAAAATTTTTTTATTATTCGTAACAATTGCACCTCCATCACCTATTCCGCCTATATTTTTACTAGGAAAAAAACTAAAAGTGCCAATATCTCCAAAAGTTCCTACGTGTCTTCCATTAATCAAACTTCCTTGGGCTTGAGCGCAATCTTCTATTATTTTTATCTTTCTTCCTCCGATAATTTTTTTAACAGAGATCATATCTGCAGGATTTCCATATAAGTGAACTGGAATTATACAAGAGGTATTTTTATTAATTTTATTTTTTAAATCTGACAGACAAATTGTATAATCATTAAGATTAACATCACATAAAATTAATTTAAAACCGTTGTTCATTACAGCTGCCGCTGTAGATATCCATGTGTTTGCTGGAACAATAATTTCTGAATTTTTTTTAAGCTCTAAACTCTTTATTGCAATCTCTAATGCGTCAGTTCCGTTTGCAACAGCTATTGAATATTTAGAATTAACAAATCTTGAGAATTCTTTCTGAAAATTAATTATTTCTTCGCCACCAATAAGTTGATTATTTTTTAATAAATTATTTATTTTATAAAAAAGTAATTTTTTATTTGGTATTAACTTATAAAGATTGGTAAAATTAACATTCATAAATTTAACTATATATATTCTAATATTATTTAAATAATATCAAAAAAAGATAAATGACAAAAATATTGATTTTAGGTTTTTCCAGTATAGCTAAAAGAAGAATTATTCCAGCAATTAAAAAAATTAATTATTTAAAATTTGACGTTGCGTCTAAAAAAATCAACAATAAAGATATTGGTCAAGAATTCACATACAATTCCTATTTTAAAGCAATTAACACTTCTAATGCAGAAATAGTATATGTTTCACTCCCTAATTCTCTCCACTATAAATTTGCCAAATTAGCTCTTATGAAAAATAAACATGTAATTGTGGACAAACCGATTACTATTAGTCATAAAAATTTAATTAAATTAATAGATTTAGCAAAAAAAAAAAAATTATTAGTAGCAGAATCAATTTTATTTAATTACCATAATCAATTCTATAAAATTAAAAAATTTTTATATAATAAGAAAATTCAGAGTATAATAATGAATTTTAATATTCCTAGATTGAAAAAAAATGATACCAAATCTTCAGTAAAATTAGGTGGAGGATGTATTAATGATATGTCGTCTTATTGCGGTGCTGTTTTAAGACTATTTTTTAAAGATTATAAAATAACAAGTGTAATCAGGCGGGATCAAAATAAACTTAACAAAAGTTTTTCAATACATTGTGAGAATATTAAAAATCAAACTGAATTTTATGGAAATTTTTCTCATAATTCTGAATATTCAAATGATATTAAAATTATTGGAAAAAATTTCTGGATAAAACTTTATAGATTCTGCGCACCGCCAAGTAATATAAATATGTTGATTTATATCTCAAAAAATAACAAATTAAAAAAATTATATGCTGGCAAAGACGATACTTTTAAAAATTTTTTTAAGATATTTTTATTAAAATTAAAAAATAAACAATATAACTTTTACTTCAAAAGTATATTGCAAGATTCTCTATTGAGAAAAAAAATAAATAATTTTAAATAAATGATAAAAATTTTTGAAATCAACTTAGATAAATTAAGAGATAAAATAAAAAAATATGAAAAAACATCAGTTAAAAATATTAGTCATTTGATTAAAATTCATAAAAAATTAAACAAAAAAGAAACAATGAATTCTAAACTTTGTTCCATTTATGATTTAAAAGATTGGAGAATAAAACATGGTAAAATTTTTCACAAATCTAAACAATTCTTTTCCATTCAGGGTGTAAAGGTAACTTTGGCCAAAAGAGAAGTTAAAAAATGGGATCAATTAATATTAAATCAACCTCATGGTGGAATTTTAGCATTTTTAGTTAGGGAAACAAAGGAGTACGGTATTGAATTTTTGCTTTGTCTTAGATCGGAACCAGGTGATAAAAACATAAAATTTTGTCCATCCTTTTCTGCTACCAAGTCCAATATAAATCTTGCTCACGGTGGAAAAAAAACAGATTTAACAGATATAATATTAAATTCTAAAGGGTCCTCAATTATTGCAAAAACTATTCATAATGAAGAGGGTGCAAGATTCTGGAGAAAAAAAAATGAAAATTGGCTAGTTTGGCTTAAGGATCCTTATAATAAAGAGATTAATCAAGAAAATTTTGTCTGGGCTAATATTTGGCAAATTAAAAAATTATGCCTTGAGAATTGTTTAATTAATCCATTTGTTAAAACAATACTTTTTATGATTTAATTTATTAATTATTTTAATATTGTTATTAAACACTTAAATTAAATGAATAAAAGAAAATGAAACCAATCTTAATTGATAAAAAATTATACAAAGATAAAAGGGGATATTTTCAAGAAATTTTAAAAATTAATGAAATTCCATTTAATTTTGAAATAAAGTTTACCGCAATGTCTTATTCAAAAAAAAATGTAATAAGAGGCTTGCATTTTCAAAAAAAAAATCGTCAGGCCAAAATAATAACAATAATTAAAGGGAAAGTATTAGATGTCTGTGTTAATTTAAGAAAACATTCTAAAAATTTTGGTAAAATATATAAATTTTTATTAACACCAGGCAAAGTTCTGATTATACCTGATTATTATGCTCATGGATTTGAGTGCTTAAGTAAAGATACTTATTTATTTTATCATTTAAATAATTACCAAGATAAAAAAAATGAGGGAGGAATTATATACGACGACAAAGAATTAAAAATTAATTGGAATACAAAGAATCCTGTTTTGTCTAATAGAGATAAATCTTTAATGTCATTCGAAGAATTTAGAAAAAAAATCAAAACACTTTAGTTTAAGTAATTAAATAAAAAGGTCGTAAATTATTTTAAAATTCCTTCTATAATTTTGCTATATTTGTTTAGAATTTTATCTTTATTAAAATTATTTAAAATATGTTTTCTTGCTAATAACAAATTATTCTTTTTTACTTTTGTGCAAAAAATAATGCCTGAAGCAAAATCTTGCAAATTAAATGGTTTGGCTAAATATCCATTTTTTTTATGTCGTATAATTTCATTTAAACCACCAATATCGAAACTTACCACTGGAAGTTTAGACAAAATGGACTCGACCGCTATTTGTGGTAAAGATTCTTGTCTTGAAGAAACTGCCGCAATATCCGAAGCCGAATGATAAAGTGCCTGCTTTTTTTCATCTTTCTCAAAAGCAAAAAAATTAAAGTAAAAATTATTTATCTTTTCTCTATAATTATCATATCCTCCTAGAACTATAATTTCATATTCAGATGATAAACCTTTTAAAAAATTTAAAGAACTAATAAATAAATCTCCTCCTTTTCTAAAATTATTTAATCCGCCATGAGCTCCTAAGAATATATATTTCTTTTCAAAATTTAATCTAAGTTTTTCACATGCCTTTTTCTTTGAAACTCTATTCCAAAAACTAGTCTCGATAGGGTTATATACGCAGTGAATATTAAAATTCTTCATTAAAGAAGATTTTTTAGCCTGCTCAGCTAGCCATTTACTATTTGCAATAATAGTAATTTTTTTTGGATCTAAATATTTTTTTTTCATATTCCACACATATTTATTAATATCTAGCCCCTTCTCTAATGAAGATCTTTTAGAGTAATTAGTCTTAAATCTATTGTTAATAGCAAAATGTTCGGAACCGCAAAACGCCCACATATCATGCAAAGTCCAAACTATTGGTTTCTTAATTTTATAAATCTCTCTTAAAGAAATAGTTTCATTTCCAATCCAGTGCATATTAATTAAATCAAATTTATTATAATTAAATTTTAATGAACTAAATATATTTAATGAATGACGGGTTTTATTTCTATCGTCAAATAATTTTAATAATAATCTTGAAATAAAATTTTTACATTTACATATTAATGTATTTTTATCACTAAATAAATAACTGATAATAAAATTTTTTTTTAAAACTTTTCCTACTCTTTGAGCGGCAATTGCGGCTCCTCCTTCATTTAATGATTCTGAAATAATCAAAATTTTTTTCATAAGAAAAACCTTTTTATAAATTGACAAAATCTTTTTAAAAAATTATTTTTTAAGAAAGTTTTAATTTGATCAACAACATAATCATTTTCACGTAATAATATTGGTAATTTAAAAATTTTTTTAGATGTAAATTTAAAATTTAAATTTTTTTTATCATTAAAAAATGAATTACTAGAAAATTCATCAAATCCATTATTTTTGGTCAAAGATACTTTTGGGTTCAAACAAAGTCCTTTATTATCAAAGATTGATGCATACCAAAATACTGCCCAAGTATTTATTATATTTTCTTGATTTCTAGTAATTTGTGAAAAGAAATTATAGCTATTATCAAGATTAAATTCTTTAATTTTTTTTTTACTCCATTTATTTGTTATTAATTTTGGATTCTTAATAAAAAATTTCCATCTATCTCTCCAAGTTGCCCATCCCCAACAATTCATAACTCTCCATAAAAATCCATCATATTTTTCATTCGAGATATCAATATTATAATTCCAGCCAGAAATATGCCAAACTTCTTTTTTAGAAAAATAAAAATCTAATGAATAGTTCATAAAATTTAAAAAATTTTTACTGACTAGCAAATCATCTTCTAAAAATATCGCTTTGTTATGTTTTTTAAATATATAATTAGCGCCTGAAATAATATTATTTGATAAACCTAAATTTTTTTTTCTTTCTATAATTATTATTTTTTTAAAACCTTTTAATTTTGAAATATACTTCCTTACTTTTTTAACGTTAAATTTGTCAGAATTATCTATATAGCCGTCAGAAAAAATATATAAAATGGTGTCCTTGCTTTCGTCATTTTTTAATAAAGAATTGATTAATAATTTAGTTTTTTTAATTCTTTGATAACAAAAAATGACAACTGGTGATAATTTGATCATAAAATAATTTAAATAAATATTTTAAAAGTATACAAATAAAGGATGATTAAAAACATGAAATTAATTTCATACAAAACTTATAAAGCAGTTAATGGAACTCTGATCCCATTTTATTTAAGCAAAAAATTTCCTATCAAAGTAAAACGTTTCTTTATAATCAAAGGAAAAAAAAATCAAATTAGAGGTAGGCATGCTCATAAAATTTGCAAACAATTTTTTATTCCGATTAATGGTCGAGCTACATTAAAAATTTTTTCACCTAAAAAAAAAATAATTACTCTAGATTCTAATAAAAATACTGCAGTTTTGTTGCCAAAATTAAATTGGTGTGAGATCACCTTTAAATCAAGAATTTGTTCAATTCTTGTTTTGTGCGACTACAAATATAAAAAGTCTGAATATATTACTAATATAAAAGAATTTTATCTGAACTTTAAAAAAAAATGAAACTACTACTAACGGGGGGGCTTGGTCACATAGGATCTTTTTGCTTAAAAAAAATGATTCAAAATCATAAAATTAAAAAAATTTACGTTATTGATAGCAATAAATCAGAAAGGCTAAATTCTTTATTTAATTTAAAAGCAAATAATAAAATTTATTTTAGACTTGCTAATTTAAAAAATAAAGATTCATTATTTAAATTAAAGAAAATAGGTACTGTAATTCATTTTGCTTCTATGACGAATGCTGAAGAAAGCATAAAGATTAAAAAAGAAATTACTGAAAATAATTTTATATCTTTTAAAAACATTGTGAATTTTTGCATAAAAGAAAAATGCAATCTAATTCATATTTCTTCAACTAGTGTTTATGGATCTCAAGAAAAAACTGTTGATGAAAATTGTAAAATTTTAAAACCGCAAAGCCCATACGCTTCAATTAAATTAAGTGAAGAAAAATATCTTCAAAAAATTAAGGGTAAAATAAATTTTGTTACCCTAAGATTTGGAACTATTGCAGGGGTATCTAATGGAATGAGATTTCATACAGCTGTTAATAAATTTTGTCATAACGCAATTATGAATAAACCTATTACTGTTTGGGAAACTGCAATGAATCAATACAGACCTTATTTGTCAATCAAAGATGCTTATAAAGCAGTTTTATTTATTTTAAAAAAAAAATTATTTGATAAAAAAATCTATAATATAGTAACTACTAATCTAAATGTTAAAAAAATTATAGATAAAATAAAAAAAAATACAAAAGTAAAAATAAAATTAACAAAATCTAAAATAATGAATCAGTTATCTTATCATGTAATTTCAAAAAAAATTAGAAATAAGGGATTAATATTAAGTAAAAAAATTGATACTGATATTAATGAAACATTTAAAGTCTTTAAAAATATTAAAACTTTTTAAAACATAAAATATGAATATTTGCAAGATTACAAATAATAAGACAAAAAAAATAATTAATTTTGGGAAAATGCCAATTTCAAATTTTTTTTTAAAAAAAAAAGATTTTAAAAATGAATTTTTTTACAATCTAGATGCTTCTTTTTCTGAAAAAATATCTCTATTCCAAATTAACGATTATCCAAAACCTGAAATGATGTTTAATGAAAATTATCCATTCTTTACATCTAGTTCTAATTTTATGAAAACGCATTTTCATAATTACGCAAATTGGGCAAAAAAAAAATATTTAAAGTCTAATTCTAAAATTATTGAAATTGGATCAAATGATGGAACATTTTTACAGAACTTTATTAAAACTGAAATAGATCACTTAGGATTTGAACCATCTCGAAATGTTTCGGACATTGCTGCAAAAAAGGGCATTAATAGCATCCCTTATTTTTTTTCAAGTAAAAATATTTACAAAGCAGAAAATTTTATTGGCAAAACCGATGTAATATTTGGTGCTAATGTCGTTTGTCACATACCTGATCTGGTTGATTTTATAAAAACTTGCGACATCCTTTTAAATAATAATGGGAAAATAATATTTGAAGAGCCTTATTTGGGAGCAATGTATGATAAAGTTTCGTACGATCAAATATATGACGAGCACATATTTATATTCTCAATATCGTCTATAAAGAATATTTTTAATCTTTTTGATTTTGAATTAATTGATGCATATCCTCAAATAACTCATGGAGGTTCAATGAGATATGTCATTCAAAGGAAAAGATTAAATTCAAGTTCTAAAAAAATATCAAAACTAATAGAATATGAAAAAACAAAAAATATTAACACTATTCTTGGTGCAAAAAACTTTGCTCTAAACTGTAAGAGGTCTAAAGAAATTCTTATTTCTAAAATTAAAAAAATTAAAAAAACTGGTAAAAAAATATGTGGATATGGAGCTACTTCAAAAAGCACCACAATATTAAATTATTGTAAAATAAATGAAGAATTGATTGATTGTATTTTTGATACAACTCCAAATAAAATTGGAAAATATTCACCCGGAATGCATATTCCAATTGTCGATTATAAAAAATTTAATAAAGAATTTTATGACTATGCATTTCTTTTTGCATGGAATCATAAAAAAGAAATTGAAAAAAAAGAAAAAAAATACTTAAAATCTGGAGGAAAATGGATAACTCACCTTCTAAAATAAAAAGAATATTAATTACAGGAAAAAACAGTAGATTTGCTACGGACTTAAAAAAAAAATTTTACGGGCCTAATATATTTTATAAGTCTAAAAAAGAATTAAATATATTAAATATAAATTCTATAAAAAAAAATTTACAGAAACATAAAATAAACATTGTAATTCATATAGCTGCTCTTTCTAGGCCAATGGCAATACATGAGAAAGATATTTTTTCTAGTATTGATTCAAATATAATTGGCACAGCAAATATTGTAAAAGCCTGTGCTGAAAAAAATATAAAATTAATTTATTTTTCTACTTCATATGTATATGAAGGCAAAAAAGGAAATTATAAAGAAACTGACCCTATATTGCCTATAAATAACTACGCATGGTCTAAGCTAGGCGGTGAGTCTTCTGTGCATTTGTATAAAAACTCACTAATACTCAGACTTGCGATGACAGAACATCCATTTATACATTCGGTTGCCTTTACCAATGCTAAAAATAATTTTATTTATAGAAATGAGGTAATCAAGTTTCTTCCAAAATTATTAAATAAAAAAGGAATCCTAAATGTAGGAGGCAAATATTCTACATCAATATATAAATTTGCTAAAAAAAGTAACCCTTCAGTTAAACCTATTATATTGAAAAATTTTAGAAAGTTTCCTAAGAATACTTCTGTTAATATTAATAAATTAAAAAAAATTTTAAAAAAATTTTAATATTCCCCGCATAAATATTATAAAACAACATGATTAAAAAATATAATTATAACGACATTACCGTAATTATGGTCGCATATTCTCCGAATATCAGAATGCTCAAAAATTTATTAAAATCATTGCCAAATAATATAAAAATTATAATAATCCAAAATTGCGAAAGCAACTTAAAAGATACTTTAAAATTTAAAAAAAAACTAAAAATTATTAAAGCAAAAAAAAACCTCGGGAATGGATCTGGTATAAACCTTGGTTTTGACAATACATTTACACATTTTTGTTTGTACCTTGACATAGACGTAATGTTAGAAAAAAAATTTTTTAAAAAAATACTAGAAAGATTAAATTCGACAACCAAATTTTCTATTTTAATTCCAAATATAAATAATAAATATACTTCGAAAAAATTGATAGAAACTTATACTACGGAAGGTTCTGTGATGTTATTTAATATGAAAGATTTTAATAAAAATTTAAAATTTGATGAAAATTTTTTTTTATACTATGAAGAAATTGATATTTTTTATAGATGTAAAATTAATAATAAAAAAATTTATATAGATCCGTTTTTGTTTGCAAAACACAATCGAGCTAGTTCAATTAAAATTAAAAATTATGAATATAATATTATCTATTTAAGGGCATGGCACCTAATGTGGTCTAAATTTTATTTTTATAAAAAAAACTTTAATTATCTTTCTGCAATTCAAAATACTTTTTTTGAATTAACAAAAGATTTAGTAATGGTAATATTTTTTATTTTAAAAATCGATAAATATAATTTTTATGTGCGATTGTATAGAATAACTGGACTGCTTTGCTCTTATATAGGCGTTAAATCTTATTTAAGATTTGATAAATAAATATTTATTATTAATAAATTTTTTTTGCGACTATTTTAATCATAATATCTCTATTACCTTTCCATTTAAACTTTTTTACTGAAACAATTTTAAGATCAATAAAATTTAATATTTTAATTAATTTTTTTTTGGTATAGGCATTATGATGATATTGCCCCTTTCCATTTTGACTCCCAAATATTGATGCTGTTAAATACCCCCATCTATTAATGGGCTTGTAAGTGTACGTCCCAAACCAATGATTGTTTTTTATTGAATTCAGATCATTTCTATAAAAATCTTTCCAATTATCTTTTGCTTTTAACCAAGTCTTTACTGTACTTTCAAAATCTGGAGTTGATAGAATAACTTTTCCATTCTTTTTTAGAATTCTTTGGATTTCATAAAAGAAATTTTTTTCTTCTAAAAAATTTAAATGTTCAATTAGAGAATCGGCTCTAATTAAATCAACGCTTGAATCTTTGAATGGTAAATTGAAAATGTTGTAATTTCTTATTACAATCTTTTTGCTAAAAATTTTTTTTGGATATCTTTTCTGTATTTTACTAATACTGTCAAAATCGACATTTATATAACCGATTAATGGTCTGCCTCCACAGCCTAAATTTAATTTAATCAAAGTTATAACCCAATTGCAGTTTCCCTATCTTGTTTATGATGAGATTCTATTAAATTCATATTTAAAAAAACCCTGCCAGGAAAATTTGTTTTCTTTATTTTCTTATTTTTAACTGGGTCAACACCATGAGCTAATTTTGGTGAAAAAAGCACTAAATCTCCACTTTTAATTTTTGAGTCTAATAAAAATTTATCTCTATTTTTTTTCAGAACGTAAAAACCTCCCAAATCATAGTCAATACCATATGAAGTAACATAAATTCCACACTGTACATCGATAATATTACATGGATCTTTGTGAATGGTTATTTTTCCACTATTATAGGGGTAGAATATCAAGTGAAATCTTTGCACAATAATATCTAATGGTTTTTTTTTTTGTATTTCTTTTGGATCATAGCCATTTATCCTAATAACATTATTAAAGATAGGCTGAACTAATTTAGTTAATTTTGAATTATCCTTATTCCACGGAAAAAAATACCATGATTTATCTACCGCTTGGTAAATTTTTATTGTATTTAATTTTCTTTTTGGCTTTGAAACATAAAAAATATTTTTTATACCCTGTAAAACTTTAGGATCTGAAGGTTTCATTTTTTTGGTTAATATTTTAAGGCATATTTTTCTAATTACTAATGAATTAACTACATTCTTAACACAGATAATGTTTCCATTACTGATTGACTTCCTTATAAATTTAATATTTTTTTTATCGTAAAATTCTTTACGTGAAATTTTATAAAATTTTTTAAGTAGCATAAAAAATAATTATTTTAATTTAAATATTAGAGTCTTGCTATTCTTTATTCTAAACTTATTAGGGATATTTTTCATAGGGTAATCTGTATACTTGGAAAAAAACTTATTAATAAATTCACTTTCAAATATTAAAGAATATTTTTTTGAAAAATATTTTTTTATATTGTTATTAAAAAACCAAGTGGGTATTTTATATTTGTAAAACATTTGAAATGTAGCATAAGTTGGAATATTCGCAATTCTAGTATTATTTAATATAATATAAAAAGCATTCATAGAGACGATGCTGTCTATAAATTCTTTTGGATTATTAATATAATGCAGACTATCAGAAATATGTATTATATTATATTTTTTTTTTGGAATTTTGCTATAAAAATTTATATTTAAATTTTTTCTTTTAAAATAAAATTTTTTGTAAATTTTTAAAACTGAAGGCAACTCTATATTATCGATTAAAATTTTATTCTTTAACTTATAGTTGTGCATAATATCAAAATAAGAATCCAGTCCCCCGCCCCCTATGTCTAAAACTTTTATTATTTTTTTTGTTCTAAAAACTAGTGACAAAAGAATCAAAAGTGGCGATGAGACTAAAAAAAAACTATTCTTTTTATAATTATTTATAATTTTTTTAGATAGAATTTTTTGCCATTTCTTAACATCCAAAGTATCAGCACTTAAACTAGACAAATTATTAACTTTTTTAAATACACCTTGAAATATATTCATTTAATTATTTCTATAAAAATTCTAAATACATATACTTTTTTATATTTTACTTGATAAGCTTTATTTTGCAATTTTTCACTTATTTATAAAATTAAAGAAAAACAATAACTCATTTTTTGTTATTTGAGAATCTTTTTTACTGAAAAAATTTTTTAGAAAATATTTAAAATGGAAATTATTTAGATACAAATAATAATTTAATAATATTTTATAAAAATTTATAATTTTTTTTTCTAAAAATAATGGAAGTAAATTTGTTATTATTTTTTTTAGAGTTAAATTATTAGAATATTTTTTTTTAATTTCTTCTTTTTTTTGAAAAAAAATATTAAAATTTTTAGTTATCTTTTGTTTTTTTTTTTTAATTTTTTTTTTTTAAATTAATATAAACTTTTTTTTTTTTTAATTTTTTTTTTTTTTTTTTTTAAATAAATATTAAAAATTTTTGTTATTTTTTTTTTTTTTTTTGTAATGTATCTTTTTAAAATTAATTAATAATATTTTTTATCTTCAATATAATTTTTATTATTTTTAATCATAGAATAAGTCGGTCTTTTATTTATTTCTGACAAACTATGATACTGATGTAAAAGTGTCGGTACATTAATTTTTTTTATTTTTCCTCCAATAAAAATTAAAGAATCTACCATCCAGTCACTAAAAAAATTATTTTTAAATTTAATGTTTCTGCTTTTTTTGTAAGATTCAAGAATAGCCTTTTTTCGATATATATTATGCCAACCGGACTCTTTTCCTTCAGTTAAATAAAATTTTAATCTATCGAATCTATTTTTTTTATTAAAACTACGCTGATTATAAAATTTAGAGAAATTAATTGGTATGCCATATGTTTCATTTTTTTTATTTTGAGTTTTTTTTTGATAGAGATCAAAATTTATCAAATATCCACCTGCGCCTATATATTTATTATTTCTATCTAAAAATTTAATTAATCTTTCAATGGAACATACGATCGGAAAATCATCGTCTGAAAAAAGCATTATATATTTTGTTTTGACGTAAGTTAACGATTTATATATTTTATTTAAAAACAAATTATAATTTTTATCCTCTGAAAATTTATAATAATTATAATTAATATTTGCGGTTTTTAATATATTTAAAATATTTTTTGAAAGTTTATTTCTACTACCGTCAGCAATTATTATTTTATAAGGAAAGTTTATTTTACTAATATATATAAAAAATCGTTTGGTAAATCCTTTGCGCTCTTTAAGGAGCAAAATAATTGTTAGCTTATTTGAAGAACTAATCTTCATTTTAGTGGTGAATAAAACCCAGTATTGTTCATAATTTCTATATTAACTAATTTTAAAATATAATTTTTATCTTGATTCAGTTTTTCTTACTAAAATCTAAAATTTCATCACAGAATTTTAAATTATCATAGTTATGAGAAGATATTATCAAAGTCTTTTTTCCATGAAAATTTTCTTTTATATCTTCAAATATTTCAATTTCGACTTTTTTATCTAAAGCAGAAGTTGCTTCATCAAAAAATATTAAACTTGAATCTTTATACAATGCTCTAGCAATAATAAGTCTTTGTCTTTGCCCGCCAGAAAGGTTTTTTCCATTTTCTCCGACCATATAATCTAAATTATCATTGTGCAAATTAAGAAAGTCATTAAGTTTTGATAAATTAATTACTTCATAAATTTTATTTTTATTGATATTTTTTTCTTCTTCACCAAATGCTATGTTGTCTTTTATAGATCCATCAATAATATAATTTTTTTGAGATATATAACTTAATTCTTTTTGCCAACAATAAAGAATTTCATCTTTCAATTCCTTTTCATCGAGCATAATAAAGCCGGTTTTTGGCTTTAAAATTCCACTGATTAAATCTATAAAAGTAGACTTTCCTGACCCTGAGGGCCCAATAACTCCTAAGGTTGTGTTTTTTTTAATGATAACATTTAAATTAGAAAAAATGTTATAGTTTTTTTGAGTTTTTTTATTCTCGTAACTATAAGATAAATTTTTTACAATAATGTTATTAAATTTTATTTGATTATATTGATATTTATCTTTGACGACCTCTGTTGAAAAAGTTACAATAAGATTGTTAACTTTATTAAATGTATCTAACTTAAAGCTCAATCCACTTGTCTGATAAACAATTCTTGTTACAGATGGTATTGCTCTAAGAATAAGAGCTATAAAATATGACAAACTTGTCATTGCGGAATCTTTAGAAGCACCACTTTTACTCAGTATTAAATAAATTAAAATACAAAAAACAAGAATTGCTAAAACTTCAATAAATAATCTTGGCATTTCTAATAGGAAAGTACTTTTGACTTGTGATTCAGCTTGATTACGAAGATTCTTGTTAAATGATTTAATAAAAAAATTTTGCTTATTATGTAATATTATATCTCTAATACTACCAAAAGTTTCTAAATAATTTTTTGTTAATTTTTCAGAGTATTCATTAATTAATCTTCCGTAAACTTTCATTTTATCCCTAATAAATATAAAAATTAAAAGAAAAGAGGCAACAGAAAATAAAACAACATAAAGCCCAATAGTGAAATTATTTAAAAATATTATAATTAAAATTCCGAATAAAATTAAAGTTTCTATCAAAACATTAATAAAATTTTCTAGTATATTAATATAGTCCGCTACTATTCCAATATTTCTAATGATTTCAGGTTGGCTTCTTTTAAGATGAAAAATATATGATTGTTGTAAATAGGAATTAAAAATTCTAGATGTAAAATTAATCTGAATATCCGCTAAAAATTTTTTTTTTTGATAAGTAATATATCCTAAAAAGATATTTTTAAATGCATAAAAAATAAAAAACAAAAATAGAAAGATATTTATTTGAGAATAATAATCATAATTATTAAAAAAATTAAAAAAATCAGAGAATAGTAATTTTTTTTCACTAAGAATTAAACTTATAACCGGAAACAACAAACCTAATGATAATAAATCTAAAATAATTAATAAAAATATGTAAAACGCAATTAGTAAAATTTTTTTTTGTTCTGAAGTCTCTAATCTAGAGTATATAGAAAATAAATTTTTCACTTTTGCTAATTTTTTTTAGTTTGAAAAAAAATTTAAAAATATTGAGAATATTATTAGCATTTAGACATGCTTTTTAGCAGCTAACATATAAAAATTCAAGTGAAATAAAAAAATCTAACTTACATTAATTATAATTTTTTTTATTTTTTTTAAAATATTTTTTTTAAAAAAATTACCTGTTTCTGAGATTGCATATGAATTGTAACCTGGGGCTCTAACTTTATAGTTAACTTCAAAATTAAATGGATTTAATTTTATATTATTTTTAAAAATTCTTTTTATTATAGGGAAGGATGTAGAGTGCGATCCGACAATTAAATTAGGATAAAAATTTTTATTAGCCAAATATAACTCAATATTATATTTAGGTACTAATATATTTTTAAATTTATAACTTAAGTAATTATGCTTTTCCTCAGCATGATGAGGTATATAAATAAATTCTAAATTTTTATAATAATTTATAATTTTATTGATTAAAAATAAATACTGACTTTTTGTAAGTATTCCAGCTTCTACAAAGGGAGATCCTATATAATAATTAATTTTTTTTTTACAACTTTTATTTTTATTAATAAATTTATTTAAAAAAAAATAATTATTAATTATGGTTTTGACTTTTGGAAATGTTTCTTTTTTAAAAATTGTGAATATTGTTAAGTTTTTTTTACTCAAATTAAATCTTTTATTAAATAATAAAGATTTAGTTCCATCATCCAACATCACTTTATTTTTTGATATTTTATAAAATTCTTTAAATAAATAATATTCAAAATCTCCAAAAATTAGATTTTTAAAATCTTTTAAGAAATATTTTCTAAATTTGATTAATAAATGTAAAAAATATACATTAATATTATATTTAAATGGAATAATTAAATAATTACTAAAATAAACTTTTTTATTTATATTTTTAATAATTTTAATTCTTTTATCACTTAAATAAGCCAAAAAAATGTACTTATGTTGAAATTCTTGATTTTTTTTTTTTAAATTCACTAATTCAATAAAATTTAAAAACTGTAATGGAGAATTAATTAAAACAATCTTTTTGCCAAAAAGAACATTTGTGCAAATTAATAAAAAATTTTTTAACATTATTTTTTAAAAAACAGATAATACTATGCTACTCTTAAAGTACCCATTTAATTTTTTTATATCTTCTAAACTATCAATGCCAACGTAATCTTCTTTTTTCATTAAATAAAATAATGTGTAATTATTATAAATCCTAATTTAACATTCTTGATTGATCACATTTACATATCTTCTCTTTATCACCAAATCTCATATAAAAGTATTGGAAAAAACTATAAAATTATAATTTCTTTTTTATAATTTTATAATTAAAAATAAATAATCTAAAAAATTTCTGCCTTCAATTGTAAATATGATTCCTATATTAAAAAATTTAAGATATTATTAACTTAATAAGCGTGGGATAATTGAACGCATTCTTTATTTATATTTTTAATTTTAGGATTTTTATCCAAAAACTTTATTATATCATAAGAGTTAAAAAATGGTTTTGTATAATAAAACTCTTGATATATTTTTTTTATAACTAATAAATCAGCTTTATAGTCAAGCGTAAATCTTAAATCAGGTCTTGAAACTACTTTATTAACTTTATAATTATATAATTTGAACTTTTTAGGATTTTTTACAATATAATTTGCAACATGCTCTCTATCCGTTGGATTTAAAGTTTTTAGATTTATCTCACTAAGTAATTTAGTAGAAAAAATTTTAGTACTTAAGCCAAGGGGTGAGGTCATTTTATATTTTTTGTTATGTATTCCTAAGTCATTAGAAACATAATCAAATTTGTGTTGATTATCTAAAAAAAATTTAATAATTAAATCTGATATCTCAGGATCGACCAAAGGTGTATCCCCAGTAATTTCAACTATAATATCAGTTTTGAATTTTTTTGCTGCAGAAAGAACCCTTCCTAAAACATCATTTGCACTTCCTCTAAAAAATTTAACATCTAATTTTCTAGCTAGGGCAATTATTTTATCATCTGCTTTTGACTCAGTAGTTGCTAGGATGATATCTCTTGCAAAATTAATTCTTTTTAATCTTTCTATCATTAGTTCTAATAAAGTTTTTTGACATACCTTTTTTAAAACTTTCCCTGGTAATCTTTTAGATTTAGTTCGTGCTTCAACAATTATATCAATTTTAGGAAAATAATTTTTCATTTTTTGAATTTTTGTATGATAAATTAATAAATCTTTTTAAAAAATCTCCTTTTCCATTAGCAACACCATAAATATGTTTAGGTTTGTTTATATTATCAACAATAATGTCTCCTTTTTTTCCTAGTTGCCCTCCCGAAACAATAAAATGATTTTTAATTTTTTTTCTTCCGCTATTTTTAAGAAACTTTTCTTCAAAATAAATTTGACTTTCAATCATAGACAATAGTGAACTGGATATATCCAGCCTATAAATTTCTATAAAATTTTCATATGCATAGATTACCGCGTCTTCTGATACTGAGCCTTTTCCAATATCAACTACAAGTTTTAAATTTTTACAATTTTTTAATAAAGATTTAGAAATAATTGAATTTCTTGAGTTTGAGCAGCCTAAAATAATTTCTGAATATTCTGCAGCTTTATGATTGCTTGTAGAATAATTAACATCTTGTTTTGTAAATTTAGGTTTTATAAAATTTAATGCTTTAACTATAATTTTTAATTTTTCAATTTTTCTTCTTGTAATTATAACTTTGGCCCCCCTTTCAACTAATTTTAGTGCTAATTTCGAGCCAATATTCCCTGCTCCTAAAATAGAAATAGTCTTGCCTCCAAGTCCTCTGATATCATCCTTAAAATAGTGCGATAAAAAATTGTCTGCACTTTCAACGGTTAGATCATTACCTTTGTATAAAAAAATTTTAGCTTTTTTTAATTCTTCTTTTACTCTTCTTTCAATATTTGAAAGTAGTCCTGATATAGAAATGCTTTTCGGGATTTTTTTTTCACAATCAACAAAAACACCATAAACGTAGTGATCTATAATTCGTGATAATTTAATGGCTTCTTTTTCTGAATAAATATTAGCACCCATAATAATACACGACTTGAATTCTCTAATTGGAGTTAAAAAAGATTGACTGTTATTAATTTTACTTGTGTTGCCTATTGTAAAAATAATTCTTTTTCTAGTTTTTTTTTTTAATTTAATAAGATTTTTTTCTAATTCTTTAAAATCAATCATATTAAAAAATTTGCCATGTAATTGGGTAATCAATACCAATACTCTGGTTAGCTTTTTTTCCTACAATTATATCTATATATTTTGGTAAAATACCTCCTCCTGGCCCCTTGATAGCAAGATCTTCTTTTCTGATAATTTGACCTCTTTTTATATTCTTTTTTGCGTACAATGATTTTCTTTGGCTATTAATAGTTTCATATTCTGATGGTAAAATTCTTTTAATTCCGTCACCTAAAATATTTAATATATATTTTTCGTCTAACTTTTTTTGTATAATTTTTTCTAGTCCATATTTTTTTACACTTTCAAAAATAGTATAAATATTTCTGTTATTTCTGAATTTTTTTGCTAAATTACATACTATTTTCATTTCATGTAAATTTGCTGAAAGGATATGATCTGAACCATTCATAAATTTATTTAAAGTAAAGTGTTTCTCTACAATATTAGCCTTTAACAATATTGATAATAATGGGGTTAATATATTTGTTGTATGATCCGAAAGTCCAGCTGGTAAACCAAAAGTTGTCTTTAATGAATTTATTACATTTAAATTCATTTCTTCTTCTGTAGAAGGATATGTTGAATTACAATGCAAAATGCATAAGTTGGGATTTCCTATATCTCTTATTAAAGAAACAGCTTCTTCTATTTGTCCCAGATTAGACATGCCAGTTGATAAAATTATAGGTTTATTTTTTTTTGCAATATATTCAATTAATGGCAAATTAACCAAATCCATAGATGCTATTTTATATATTTTTACTTTTTGATCTTCTAAAAAATCTACGCTTTCTTTATCAAATGGCGTTGAAAATATTCGAACATTCTTGCTTCTTGCATAACTAAATATTTTTTCTTGATCAAAAAAACTCAAAGACAGCCTCTCAAACATTTCATATAAATTTTCTTGTTCTTTATTAACTTGCTCAGCATAATTGGAGGACTTTACTTTGGCTGAAATCCTAGTATTTTTTAAAAATGATTGAAATTTAATTGAATCACAACCAGAAATTTTTGCTTGATCTATTAATTTTTTAGCAAGCAGTACACTGCCGTTATGATTAATACCAGCTTCAGCAATTATAAAAGTTTTAAACCTATCGCCAATTTTAATATCATCAAAAATAATATTTTTGTTAAAATTAAATGAGCTCTTATCTCTTTTAATATTAATACTTTTGATATCTTTGTTTGAAATAATTTCGGCTAAATCAAAAGCTTTATGGAAAATAATCTGACTATCTGCATAATTAAAATCTCCTCCAGTTCCAACTGAATATAATTGACTAAATTTTAATAATTCTGACTTTATTTTTGATAGTTCTGATTGGTAATTATTAAACATCAAAGGATAGACGAATGGTTCTTTATTAGAAGTTCCATATAAAAAGTCTTTTTTCTCTACTATTTTTGTTTTTAAAATATCTTTTAAGACCAACTCGACAATTTTTTCTTCCGATAACTTGTCAATATTATCGCCTTTAGAATATGTTATCTCAGCAGTTAAATAACTTGTATTTTTTGGACAAGTATTTTCTGACATTTTTTTTGGCTCTGTTAATCTATTAAATATAATATTTTTATCACCAAAATATAACCAATGTATATTTTTAGGCAGAATTTTATTTTTATTAAAAGCTAAATAAACTGACCTAATTCCTCTAAAACTTAATTTAGTTTCTATGTTAAAAAATTTTGCAGTTAAATTAATTGGAAGACTAGAAACAACTACATCATCAATATTTAATTGAATTTTTTTTTTTTTAAAACTTAATTCTGTAAGAATAAAATCTTTGTAATTTATGCCTGTGAGAGTATGATTGAAATAAAATTTACCACCATGTTTTATAATTTTTTTTTTTAAATTTTCATATATACAACCAGTCCCAAACTTGCCTACGGCATTCCATTGTTTATAATAGAATGGCTTTATTTTTTTTCTTAACTCTATTCTTTTTGGAGCCCACTCAGGAGTCAGAGTTTTAATATTTATACCCCAAATTTTTTCTGGGTACTTTGTAAAAAACATTGAGGTTAATGTTGGTCCCACTTCATTTTTAATATAATTATAATATGAGTCAGCAATTAGCTTCTTATTTGGATCAATATTTTTTAGTTCTTTATAAATTTTTTTTTTTAGATGCTTAGGGTATTTATTGATGCCCTGATAAGAAATTGGGTAATCCCAAAAAGTGTCATGGTTTTTTCCGGTTACGTTTTTGCACCAAAAATTTTTTTTAACAAAAAGACCTTTGAATTCTTTTTCCCATAAATTTGATAATTCTTTATTTGGAGTATGAAAAATGTGAGGGCCAGTGTCTAATAAAAAATCTTTCCATTTCCATGTTCTACACATTCCTCCAACAATTGAATTTTTTTCGTAAATATTAACTTTGGTATTTTTTTTTTGAAGAAGCTTCCATGCGGTTACTAAACCTATTGGGCCGGCTCCGATAATATGAACCGTCTTATTTTTCATTATCAGCAAAAAAATATGATAAATATAACGTACACATCAAAGTAATTTTTTATAATAAAATATTATAGACGCACTATAAGATTACAAGTCTCATTTTTTTATATTTTTAACATTGCAATTTGTATCAAAAAAAACTTTTTCAGTGCATAAATCAAGCCAATTGAGCTATTAGTAACGGTAAGCTTAACGTGTTACCACGCTTCCACACCCGTCCTATCAACGTCGTAGTCTACGACGGCTCTATAGGAAG
>Ga0114979_10000529_pt1 | contig 25104 bp, 23 predicted proteins | sample S_140625_EF_Meta_FD_87315 | JGI IMG/M metagenome (GOLD analysis project Ga0114979, IMG submission 87315) | Freshwater microbial communities from Lake Simoncouche, Canada to study carbon cycling - S_140625_EF_MetaG | ecosystem: Environmental > Aquatic > Freshwater > Lake | place: Lake...
CGCAAACGGAAAACCGTCGGGGTCGATGATGGAGCGCCCGCCCAACAAGCCGTTGCAGCCAGCCAATTGGCCAATCGCCACCAAGCTTTGCGAGGTGGGTTTGAAATAGTCGGCAATGCTTTTGCGCTGGTCGTCGTTAGAGGCCCCTAGCAACCACATCAACAAAAAGAAAGCCATCATGGCCGTCATCATGTCGGCCAAAGCGATCTTCCAAGCGCCGCCGTGGGCACCGCCGTGACCATCATCAATGATTTTCTTGATGATGATGACAGGGGCTGGCGCGGCTTCTTTTTCCGCTTCAGCTTTGGCGGCCTCTTCGGCCGCCACGGCCGCTGCTGCCGCAGCGGCGGCTTTGTCAGCGTCTGAAGCTGCCGCGTCTTTTTCGTCAGCCATTATTTCCTCAACGCGTCAAAGAGTTCGCCAAAGGTGGGCTGCTCGTGGTGGTTGATACACACGCGCGCGGCTTCAATGATCAGAGGAACAGGGTAGCCGTGCATGTTGCCAATGATGACTTGCTGTGCCACTTTCATACATTCGCTGTCTTCGTCAATGATCTGCACCAAACGCTTGCCAAAGGGCTCAAAAATACCGTAGGCCAAGAACACCCCCAAGAACGTGCCCACCAAGGCGCCACCAATCAAGGCACCCAGCACAGGCGGGGGTTGGTCAATCGCACCCATGGTCTTCACCACACCCAACACGCAAGCCACAATCCCCAGCGCGGGTAAAGCGCCCGCTAGGGTAGACAGCGCATCCGCGTTTTGCATTTCGCTGTGGTGGTGGTGTTTGATGGAGGTGGTCATCACGTCTTCCACCGCATAGGGGCTCAAAGTACCTGAGGACACCACCATCAAACGGATGGTGTCGCAAATCAAGCCGACCAAGCCATGGTCGTTCAACATCTTGGGGCATTCGCCAAAAATCGCACTGGCCTCGGGGTTCTCCACGTGCGATTCCATCGCCACGGCCCCTTCGGCCTTCAATGTTTTCATCAGCTTAGAGATGACCGCGATGATGCCGATGTAGTCTTCCTTCTTGTAGCGCGGGCCTTTGAGCACACGGCCCATGCCGCCCCAAGCGCCTTTAAAAATCGCACCAGAGTTGCCGGTGATCATGCCGCCCACGCCAGCGCCACCAATGATGAACATCTCAAAGGGAGTGGCTTTGATAATGGGCGCCAAGCTGCCGCCGGCGATCACAAAACCGCCGAACACGCAAATGAACAACACGACCAAACCAATAATTGCTGACATCTAACACTCTCCCCAAGCAGGTTGGCGCACCCAAGCCAATGACTTGGATGCGCCTAAAAATTGACCCGAACAGTCTGCAAGATTAACTGATAAACAAGGCAATTCTGCTTAAAAGCAGAAAAGCTCGATCAATTCATCATGCTGACAGGTCGGTTGCTCGCTGGCACCAGGGCAGGCACGCCTTCCCAAGCGTCGCGAATTTCGCGCATCAAACCATGAATCTCGTCCAACGCGGCCAAATCATTGTGCGCATTGGCGTGAAACAAGCGACGGGTCACATAGCTGTACAACTCATTGAGGTTGTTGGCCAGATCGCCGCCTTTTTCAAAATCCAAGGCACCTTGCAGGCCAATCACGATGCGGCTGGCACGTGCGATGGCTTTGGACTTTTCAGTGATATTTTTGTGTTGGATGTGGCCACGGGCCGCAGACAAGCTCTCTAACAAACCATCAAACAACATTTGAATCAATTGCACATTGTTGGCCGAGGCCACGCCGCTGCTGACTTTGACATCGCCGTAACTTTGAATGGCGCGTGAATTGGCTCGCATTTGATAACTCCTGTGTATTGCTTAACGTACAACAGCAGTATCGGAAGTGGCTTCGCAAACTTGAGCGCTATTCATCACGTCGGTCATCTCAAACTCATCAAGCAGGCTTGGCTTGCACCGCATCTTCCACAGCCAGCGTCTCCGACGCGAGCTCGGCCTCAGGCGCTGGCTCCACTTGCATGACAGCCTCCACCGTTTCGGCGGCAACTTCTTGCCGCAGTTCGTTTTCGTAGGCTTGCACTTGCTCGCGGCCTTGGGCCAATTCTTCAGGTGTGAGCTGTCGCTGATCGCTGTCTTCGAGCAAGCCGTCACCCAAAATTTCGGCACGGCCAGACGCATCGGTCAGGGCCAGCATGGCGTCTTCAGGGGCAGGCGTATCCGCCACAGGCATGTCTTCAAACAAAAATTCAGAGAACGGCACTTCGTTGGTAATGCCCACACGCTGATAAAGCATGTCCACCACGCTGTCGACGGTTTGTTGCAAACGCAACAACACCTCTGGATCGGGGTCGTTGGCATAGGTGCTGGCGAACTCCATGGCAGAGCGGTAAATGCTGCCCAAATGCTGCGGCGGCAACCACGATTGGATGAAGCCACGCGCGGTCGAAATTTTTCGCAGCGAGCTGGGCACTTTGCTTTCGTCGCCCCCGACTTCTTCGAGGCCGTCTTTGAAAGTCGCGGTGATGTGCTCACGCAAAATAGGCTCGTAATGGGGCCGCAAGGCATCAATCAAAGTGGCATCAAAGCCCTCGACTTGCTTGCCATTCATGGCATCCCATAATTTTTTGCCTTCTAGACCAGAAAACAGCAAGTCGCCAGGAACTTCGGTCTCGAACTCGGACATGCCGGGCATCCCAGGTGTTTCAGGCTTGGGGGCTTCATACATCTTGGCCAAGTGGTTGATCTTGTCAATCAGGTACAGCGTCAAGATCACCAAGAGCAACAAGATCCAAGAGATCATGTTCATCATGAAATTACTCATGCGCGTCTCCTTGTCTCAACCTTCTCGGTGTCAGCTGCATCCCCCACTTTGAGGGTGCCGCGCAGTTTTTTAACAACCGACGACAAAATTTGACTCACGCGCGATTCGCTCACGCCCAAGGTTTCGCCAATTTCTTTGAGGTTGAATTCTTCCACGTAGTAAAGCTGCATGACCAGTTGCTCACGCTCGGGCAATTGGGCAATGGCGTCAGTCACGGCATCCATGAACTGGGCTTCTTCCACAATCATGTCGGGTTGCTGCGAGCTGTCGTCGGCAATGGTCATCACCTCTTCGGTGACCACTTCCATGGAATAAGTCTCAAAACGTTTGGCTTTGCCGCGTTCTTTGTGGAAATCTTCCAAGTCCTTGCCCATGTACTCCGCGATTTCAGCCTGCGTGGGTGAACGGCCCAACTCGGCCGCCAGCGCATGGATGGTGGTGTTGTGTTCTTTGTTAAAGGCCACCGCCGAGCGAGGTAAGAAGGACAAGCGACGCACCTCATCGAGCATGGCGCCACGCACACGGCTGTGCGCGAAGTTCTCAAACTCAATGCCTTTGACAGGGTCAAACGCACGCGAGGCTTCGAGCAGGCCAATCATGCCAACTTGAATCAACTCATCGAGTTCCATGAACGCGGGAATACGTGCTTTTAAGTGCAGGGCCACGCGTTTGACCAGGCCCAAATGGGCCATGACCAAATCTTCGCCCTTGGGCTTGCAAGATCCGTACATTTCGATGGGGGATATCGCTCTCATGTGTCAGACGAACTGTTTTGCATCAGTCGCTCCATGAAAAATTGCAGACCGCCTGAGGGGTGGTCAATCGGACGCAAGTGGGTGCATGCCTCGGCTAAGCGCATGTAATCACGAGCAGCGGCTGTACCAGGAGCGAGTTCCATCACCGACTGGTATTTCTTGAGTGCGCGCAACACCATTTCATCTTCTTCGATGGAGGTGAGGTAGTGCACCGATTCACCCAAGAAACGCACGCAGACGTCATTGAGTTTTTTGTAAAGCTTCCAACCTTCTGATTGGCTCTTGACCATGTTGGGCAAGAGGTAAATCTCATCCAAGCCCATCTCTTTGCTCAAGATCTTGATGGTGCCGTAGGCGTCAGCAATAGACGACGGGTCGTCTTTGACCACGATGAAGCGGCGTTGGCAAGCTGCCAAGAACGACAACACCGAAGGCGAAATACCCGCAGCCACGTCAACGATCAAATAATCGACATCGTCTGCCAGCACGCCAAATGACTGCACGATGCTGGCCGCTTGGAGATCGCTCAGGCCCGCCAACTCTTGCATGCCAGAGGCACCTGGAATGAGCTTGACGCCTTGACGGGTGGTGATGAGGATTTCTTGCAGCGTTTTTTGACCTGCCAGAAAGTGACCCAAGTTGTATTCAGCGCGCGCGCCGAGTGCAATTTGTGCGTTGGCCAAACCCAAGTCGGCATCAAACAGCATGACGCTGTGACCGAGCTGAGTGAGCGCCACCGCCAAATTGATGGAGGTGGTGGTTTTACCGACGCCACCTTTGCCGCTGGCGATGCCGATGACTTCTGTTCTACGTTGTTCACTCATGGGTCAAGCCTGTGGTTTCGGTTTTGAATGAGGCCGCGATTTGCGACAGTTTGGAAGCAGCCACTTCGTTGACAGCTGCCTCGCGTGCGTTGTGTTGTGCTTGTGCTTCGGTTTCTGGCAAGGGCAAGTTGTCAAGCGCGCATTGCACCAAACCCGCCAAGGACACGTCTTGCACCAAGTCAGCTGTGCGATCGCCGTGGCTGGCCACAGACACGCTCAAAGCTTTGTCAGTCAAGAACTGCAACAAAGCCCAAGGCTGGGTGGACTCATCCAACTTGCTGAGCATCAGCGACGCCCAGACGTTGTCGGCGTTGTCAAAGACGCGGCGGATGTTGGCAGCAGATGCGTCTGCGGGAATGACCGCATGGCATTGCACATCCAGTCCAAAGCTGCGAATCTCGGCCAACCGTTCGTTCATTTGCACGCCAGCGGTGTCAATCAAGATGAGTTTGCGCTCGGTGTGCTCGTCGAGCAACAGCTTCAAGGTCGATGCATTGGTGGCGCGGAACGAATCGACGCCAGACTGCGCACACAGCAATTGGGTTTGGTTCCAAGCGCCAGCGCGCTGGTCTTGGAAGCTGATGACCATGACTTTTTCGCAGCCATGCAGTTGCGCAGCGTGCTGTGCCAAGCGGGCCACCATCATGGATTTGCCAGCGCCCGAGGGACCGGCCAATGCGTGAATGCCTGAGACGGGGGTTTGGGCTTGTTCTTGCTCGACCGAGTGCACCAGTTGGCGGCTCAAAGCGCCCATGGCATCCGCCAAAGTGTTGTGGTCTTTGATGCTGTCGATCAACAAGGCGCGCAAGGCAACGGGGATAGGGGCATCGTTCAAAGCATCGCGCAAAGGTCCAATGGCGGGGGGCAAGGGCATGCCGCCATGTTGCCAAGCTGCCATTTGTTGACCGAGTTTGAACTCACGGCGTAGCGAGTTGAGTTCTTCACGCACCAGCGCCACGATTTCACGGCCACGCAAGGTGTCATGCTCGTCGGCCGCGCGCTGGGTGGCGGCGTCCAGCGGCTGCGCGGCCACTTTGGTCGTTGATTTGGTTTTTGGGGTGACTGGCTTGGCGGACATTTCCACGATGGGCTTGGCCACTTTGGTGGCTTGACGCTCACGGGCATCGCGCTTGTTTTGGTCAATGGTTTGACCCAGCAACACATCAAACTTACCACTGGGCTTGGCGGCGCTGGCGGCATGGTGTTTCAAAAACGGATCAGACTCCTCAGTCGTGAGGGGGGCCAGATCAACGGCCACGATCAGCTCCGTCAAGCCATTGACCTGGCCGCTCGAGATGACGAGCACGTCGGGGCCATATTGGGCCACGGCCTTTTCGTTAGCAGCGCGGATGTCGCGGGCAAGGATGCGTTTGAGTTCCATAGGTCAGCTCACTGGGTCTTTGTAATGGGTATCGGTTTATCGGGCTTTGGCGTCCACGGTGTGGATCACTTTGACGGCCTGATCATCCGGAATTTCGCTGTAAGAGAGCACGGTCAAATCGTTCACGCGGAATCGTGCGGCCTTGGACAGCCAACCACGAATCACGGGGGACACCACCAACACGGCGGGGTGACCCATGTCTTCGACGGTGCGAGCGCCTTCGCGCAGACCGGCAAATAAGTTTTCCGACAGTCCTGGCTCCATCACCACGGCTTGGCCAGGCTGGCTTTGCTGCAACACGTTGTGCAACAACTGCTCCAGCGAGGGCTCTAGCGTCATGACTTGCAAGCCGTTGTCGCCATCAATCAAGCTTTGCATGATCATGCGGCCGAGTTTGGGGCGAACCATGGCAGTGAGTTGTTCAGGGTCTTGGGTGCGCGTGCTGGCCTCGGTCAAGGCTTCCGCAATCGTGCGCATGTCGCGAATCGACACCGACTCGGCCAACAGGTTTTGCAAGGTGCGGGTCAAGATGCCGAGGGACAGCTTGCCGGGTACGAGGTCTTCGACAATCTTGGGTGACTTGGCGGCGAGTTTGTCGAGCAACTGTTGGGTTTCGTCGTGGCTCAACATATCCGAGGCGTTTTCGCGCAGCACTTTGTTGAGGTGGGTGGAAATGGCGGTGGCGGCATCGACCACGGTGTAGCCCAGGGTACGGGCTTGGTCGCGCTGAGAAGGTTCAATCCACACGGCTTCCAAGCCAAAAGCGGGTTCGCGGGTTGCAATGCCTTCGAGCTGGCCATAGACATGGCCTGGGTTGATGGCCAATTCACGACCGACTTTGACTTCACCTTTACCACGCACCACGCCTTTGAGCACGATGTTGTAAGCGTCTGGGTCGATGTTCAAGTCATCACGGATACGCACGGGTTGGACCAAAAAGCCCAACTCGGCAGACAATTTTTTACGCACGCCTTTGACGCGTGTCATCAACTCGCCGCCAGTTTCGGCATTGACCAAGGGGATCAGGCCGTAGCCGATCTCCAAACCAATCAGGTCCACTTGGTCCACATCGTCCCAGTCGAGCTCTTTAGGACCCTCAGCAGGCACCGCGTCTTTGACGGCTTGTTCGGCTTGTTCTTCTTGCACGTCACGCGAAACGATCATCAAACCCAAACCCGCTGAGGCCAAGGCCAAGGTGATGAACATCAAATGCGGCATGCCAGGCACCATGCCCAAGATGAGCAAGATCACCGACGAGATGAACAAGGCGGTGGGGTTGGCCAATTGCAGGGACGCTTGCTCAGAAATCGATTCGGAGGTGGTGACACGGGTCACGATGATGGCGGTGGCCAGCGACAGCAACAAGGATGGGATTTGCGCCACCAAGCCGTCACCAATGGTGAGCAAGGTGTAAATTTTGCCGGCTTCAGCCACGGGCAAGTCATGTTGGGCCACGCCGATGATCAAGCCACCGATCAAGTTGATCAACAAAATCAACAAGCCAGCCACGGCGTCACCGCTCACGAACTTAGAGGCACCGTCCATGGAGCCGAAGAAGTCGGATTCTTGGGCCAGCTCGGCGCGACGTTGTTTGGCAGTTTCTTGGTCGATCACGCCTGCGTTCAAGTCAGCGTCGATGGACATTTGTTTGCCTGGCATGGCGTCCAAGGTGAAACGGGCGTTCACTTCAGAGACGCGGCCTGCACCTTTGGTCACCACAATGAAGTTGATGATCATCAAAATCGCGAAGATGATGAAACCCACCACATAGTTGCCCGCAATCACGAACTCACCAAAGGCTGCGACCACCTTGCCAGCGGCTTCGTGCCCAGTGTGGCCGTCGACCAAGATCACACGGGTGGAGGCCACGTTCAGCGCCAAGCGCAACATGGTGGCAAACAACAAGACGGTGGGGAAGGATGAAAACTCAAGGGGTTTGCGGGTGCCGATGGCGATCATGATCACCACCAAGCTAATAAGAATGTTGAAAGTAAACAAAAAGTCCAACAACAACGGCGGCAATGGCAAGACCAACATCGCCATGATGACGAGCACCACCGCCGGAATACTTAGTCCGGAGAGGTCAAATTTCGACAAGTTGTGTCGAATCGTTGACAGAGTGAGAGTGCTCATTGAAGGAATCCAGTTGAAAGTGGAACGTTAAGGTTTCTTTTTGCTTTGAAAATAGTTTCGGGGCAAGTTCATTAAGCAATCGATGTGCCAAGTCAAACTGACACCGATGCCTCTCTGCTCGAGGTGCGGCAAGAACTAACCTGTCACGGTTCTTGCTTAACTCGATGGCAAACTCGTTTAAAGACCACCATGAACCTGTCCAGTTATCTCCAAATGCCTCCAGCACCGCTGGTGCCCTCCAATCCCAGCCATGCGATGCCGCAAGGCCCGGGCGCGGGTGCGGGCCCATCTGCGGGTGACGGTTTGGGGGTTGACTTTGCGCAACTCATGACGCAGCAGTTATCGCACTTGACCCAGGTGTCGGCTCATGAGCGGCAAAACTTTGCCGCTGCCGCCTCTGCGCGCACACGAATCAATGAAGACACCCACGCTTCACGGCCCGTTGAAGAACGCCATGAAGAACGTGACACGGCCCCAGCCGCTCAACAACCTGCCCGTGCAACACGTGCGGATGAAGATCAGGCCGACCAAGCCTCAGAGGAGCGCGCAGCCAAGCATGCTCAACAGCAGCGCAACAAGACGAGCGCGCAGAAAAACCAGGCGCGTGAGGTCGATGCCTTGCTCGAGGGTTTGTTGCAAGGTGCCTCCGTTGCGCCTGCGAGCGCCTCATCGACGGGGGCCCATCTGCCTGATCCTGCCTCGCAAGCGCTTGGCACTGCAGCCAAGCTGCAATCGGTGGCGTTGGGGCCACAAATACACATCATCACGGACCCGCAACAAGCCCCGAGCCAAGAGAGTTTGGCGGTGTTTGCCAAGTCCATGGGCTTGGACGAGTCCACCATTCAAAACTTGCTGGCCCAACAACCCGCCCTGCCCGCGACGGCGCTTGCCAATGCCAGCAGCACGCTCGGCGGGGGCTTCACCACAGGCCTGCCCGGGACAGAACCCAACGCTTTGCAAGCGGCTATGAACATGGCGCTTGAGGGCGTGAATTTAGACAAAGCCGACCCAAGTGCAGACAGTTTGGGGGCGTCTCGTTTGGCTGCCCTGGCCGCCACGGCCAACACCGCTGCTTCTGGCGCGGGCTTGGCTGCAGCGGCCACCACCTTGACGGCGCCGACCTTGGCTGGCCTCTCGACCACCGACATGGCCGCCATCCAACAACTGCAAATCACAGTGCTGCCTGCAGCCGTCTTGCCTTTGAACGCCACGGCCAATCCAGCGCCCCGCACCATTGACATGTTGTCGCTCTTGGGCACGGGCGTGAATGAACATGACGTGGGTGAGCTATTGTCTCGGTTCTCACAAGAGACCAGTGACGACAGTCAGCCTGACGCAAATGGGTCACACAGCGAAGACTCCCCGATGAGCGGCTTTGCACAAGCACTGGCCAACCCCAAGAACTCTGCCCATCACGCACCCACGAACACCACCACAGCCAGTGGCTTGAACATGGGTGAGGTGTATGACCAACTCAGCGACAAAATGGCCACCGAAATGGCTGCTCGCATGCACAAACAGTTGAGCGATGGCGAGTGGAAAATGAAATTTGCACTGCGCCCCTCCAATTTGGGCGGCGTTGAGATTCAACTCGAAATGAAAGATGGCAAACTGGACGCGGTTTTCCGTGCTGACAACCCCCTCACCCGCGACTTGCTGCAAAACAGCAGCCAACGCTTGCGTGAAGCCTTGGGTCAATTTGGCATCCATGCGGGCCAAGTCAACTTCGGGCAAGGCGGCGGTCAAAGCCAGCAAAACAACGCGGGGCATGCAGGAAAGCGTTCACAAGTTAGTGACAATTCCACATCGCCAGTCAACGCTGCAAGCGGTGCTTCTGGCACCCCTGCTGCGCGCAGCAAGGCCAATGCGTCCTTGCTTGACCTTTATGCATAAATTACACGTGACAATCTGAACATTAGGAGAACGAAATGGCAACAGAAGCAGTAGAAGCACCGGCGGAAGAAGTCGTCGAAGGCGCGCCGAAAAAGAAAAAGAACATTCTTTTGATTTTGGTGATCGTCTTGTCCGCGATCTTGGTGATGATCGGCGTGGTGTTTGGCACCCTTTATTTCTCAGGCTACTTTGAACACAAGAGCGAAGCCGCCGCCCACGAAAAAGTGGATGAGTTAGAAAAAGAAGCCGCCAACGCCAAAGAAATGCCTGGCGGCCTGTCAAAGGTCAAGAAGGAAGCAGAAGCCACGCGCTTTGAGAACACCTACTTGGAAATCGACAAAGAGTTCATGACCAACATCACGAGCTCGAAAAAAATCATGGTCGTCAAAGTGGCTGTGATGACGCACTACGACGCACGCGTGTTCGACAACGTGAAGAAGCATGAATTTGCCATCCGCTCGGCCGTGTTAGATGTGATGCGTCAAAGCACCGAAGCCGATGTGGCCAAGCAAGACTTCCGTGTCGAATTGGCCGCCAAAATCAAGGTGGTGATGAACGACATGCTCATGAAGTACGAAGACTTCGGTGGCATTGAAGACGTGTTCTTCACCTCGTTTGTGATGCAATAACGCGATAAACCCATGAAATCAAACCTGCTCTCGGACGAAGAACTGGCCGCGCTGTCGGAAGGCGTGCGCGACGGTTCGATCGAGACCGACACTGGCTTCAACAACAGCGTGCGGGTGCGCAAGCACGACCTCGCCAGCGAAGACAGCAGCTTGGGTGTGAACGTTTCGTCGATCGACATGATCAACGAGCGCTTCATCCGACTGTTTCGTCTTGGCTTGCTTGAAGTTTTGCGCACCAGCCCCCGTGTGAACCCCACACGCGTGCAAATTTTGAAGTTCGGCGACTACCTCAAAGGTCTACGTGCCCCGTTGTCGGTGAACATGATTCGCATGAATCCGCTGCGCGGCAATTCGGTGATCATCATCGATCCCAATGTGGTGTTCAGCTCGCTCGACAGCTTTTTTGGCGGGTTTGGAAAAGGCGTGGGCGAGTTGCCCTCTAGCCGTTTGTTCACCCCCACCGAAACACGCATCATCAAGATCATTTTGGAAGTGTTCTTTCGCTCGCTGACCGAAGCGTGGGGGCCATTGATGCCCATCGAATGCGAACATGTGAGCTCTGAGATCAACCCTCAGTTTGCACAGATTGCCGACGAAAACGACTTGGTGGTGTTGAGCCGCTTCGAAGCAGATGCCACAGCCAGCGGCGGCAAAGGCTTCATCGACTTGGTCTACCCCTACGCCACCTTAAAGCCTGTGCGCGAGCTGCTAAGCAGCCGTGTGCAAAGCGGCGAAGGCAACGAAGAGTCAGACAAAAAATGGCGCCAAGCACTCGCTGCTGCGGTCGGCGATGCCAAGCTGGAGTTGCAAGTCACCATGGGTGAGATCAAAACCACGCTGCATCACTTGAACCATCTGCAAGAGGGCGATTTGTTGTTCTTTAAGAAAGACGACACCGCACTGATGAGCACCGATGGCGTCCCCGTTTTTCACGTCAATGTGGGCACGCGCGGCTCACAAGTGGCGGTGCAAATTGACCACGAACACGTTCACGGCAAACCCTGAGACAGGAATACATCATGACCGACGAAAAAGACACCCCCAACCCAGAGCACGAAGAAGCCCAAGCTAGCGCGCACGAAGAAATGGCGGCGACGCCAGCTGCACTGGCAGATGACACCGAGCCCAGCTTGGAAGACTTCAAACCCACCATGCCTGGCAACATCAATCCCGAGGTGTTGCAAAACATCGTGGTGAACTTGTCCATCGAAGTGGGACGCGCCCAAATCAAGATCAAAGACTTGATGCGCCTCACCCAAGGCAGCGTGGTCGAGCTCGACCGCATTGCGGGCGAGCCCCTCGATCTGCTGGTCAACAACTCCGTGGTGGCCCAAGGCGAAATTGTGTTGGTGAACGACCGCTACGGCGTGCGCCTGACGCGTGTGGTGCCTTCATCGGAACGCCTCAAGCTGATTTAAAACAAGCCCATTCACCCATCCTGGTGGGGGAATAGGCTTGATCAAGCACAGTGCGGCCCACGCCCATGAACGCAGACCTCATCGATCCACAAGCCGTGCTTCGGCTCAGAGCACTGTGCAAACTTGACCACGCCCGCGTGGCACGTTTGTGCGGGCTGACCGAGGCGCAGGTGCGAGAGCTGGAAGAAGGCGGTCACAGCCAATTTGCGTCCAAAGACCTCAAACTGCAAGCCGCGCTCAAACTGGCCACCACACTCAGCGGCAGCCAGGCCAATGGCATGCCCGTGGTCAATATTTTTCGCTCACATGCCGCGGCAGATGGTTTGGGTGTGCCTTTGCCTAGGATCAAGTTTGGGCAAGTGCCCCCCCCCAAACCCAAGTTTCCGGACTCCCCTGAGTTCTTCAAAATACTGTTGGTCTTTGTGGTGATGGTATTTTTGTTGGTGGCCGTCGCCATGCCACTGCTTTACAGCCTGCCGTCGCCACCACCTAAGTTGTCGTAATTTAACTCAGACGACACCATCCAAAAAAAACGCCTGCATCAGCAGGCGTTTTTCATGGTCCCAGCAGATTAATTGGCGTTGATCTTGCGTCCATTCAAAGGCTGCACCGGACGTGCGTTGCGCTTGAACGGGAAGTCCATAACTTGCTTTTTGCCAATGTCGACGGGCGTCTTCAAGATGTAGAAGCTCACGCCTTCGGTACACGGTGGCGTGGTCAACGAACCCTCGTAGTTGTAGTGGGTCAGCGCGGCGGGCACTAAGCTGCTGGGGTCAAACTTAACCTTGTCAACCACCACCTCTGGGCCTTCAGCTTTGGGCGCGTTATTCCACAAGGTTTGAATGGCGGCATTGTCTTTGCCGTCGTTGAGCAACACGCCCAACACAGCCAATTTGCCATCGGCGTTTTTGTGTACAAAGTGCGCCACCATGGCCATGGGTTTGCCGTCAATTTGCTCTTCGCTGGGGCGATGGAAGTGGAATTGCAACAGGTTGAACACGTCCTTGTTGATCTTCAAGGTGCTGCCTGGCTCCACATTCACTTGGATGGTGTGGCCGTTGTTCAAGATTTTCAGGGGGCCTTCTTTGTAGTTGACCACCAACACGTCTTTGGATTTTTCAAAAGGACCGGTGATGTTCAGGGGTGCCTGTTTGGTGCCTTTGCCACAGGTGGGGAACTCATCGCCCCAGTTTTCTGGGCCCATATCTCCCGCGTAGTCCCAATGAACAGCATGGCCCTTTTTCTGGGCTTTCTCATCTTTTTCGACGGCGCAATCGGCCAACACTTTGACTTTTTGACCCGCTGCAGCCAGCGCGTTTTGTGCCGCGCAGATGGATTTCACGCGCGAGGACCATTCGGCCATTTCGAGCGCCTTTTGGAAAGCACTGATGGTTTCTGGGTCCTCAGCGCCCTTGGTCAACAAGCGCATCGCGCCCAAGCCCAGCTGACGTTCGCTGGTCACGGGGCCTTTTTGTGCCTTGATGAAAGCCTCATAGTCTTGCAACACAATGCCATTGCTGAAGGACTCTTTGACCGCCATCATTTGCTTGGCGACGGGCTCGTACTCTTCCAGTTTCTCTTTGGCTTCTTCCAATTCCTTGGCTAGCTTTTCGAGTTCTTGCTGGGCTTCGCTTGCGCCTTCGCTGGCTTCTGTCAGCTCGCCCATGACATGATTTTTACCGGTGTAGCTCCAGTAACCAAAGGCGAGAGCGCCTGCGAGGAGCAGACCCATGACGATTTCAATGATCAGTCTTAAATATTTTTTCATGGCCATTCACTTGAGTGGGTGCATTTGAGAAAGCCAAACATCAACGCGCAAGGCACGCCGATGTTCAGGCAAGTCAGTGGGTATCGGCTTGTGGGGGTACAAGCTTTAATTTCAACCGACAGCGGCAAATTATTGCCGCAACTCAACCAAGACAAAAACAGGCGCAAAAAAGCCACCCTTACAATGTCACCCTTCTTTCACAGCCTCTGGATGAACCCCATGAACCGCTGCACTTGGCCCTTCGGGCAGGCTCTGTCATGAGCCGCAAAGTCTTTATCAAAACCTTCGGCTGCCAAATGAACGAGTACGACTCGGACAAAATGGTGGATGTGCTGGGCCAAGCTCAGGGGTATGAAAAAACCAACGATGTCGAACAAGCCGATCTGATCGTCTTCAACACCTGCTCGGTGCGCGAAAAAGCCCAAGAAAAGGTGTTTTCTGACTTGGGCCGCGTTCAGCACTTGAAAGCCAAAGGCGTCAAGATTGCGGTCGGGGGTTGCGTGGCCAGCCAAGAAGGCGCCACCATCATTGCGCGTGCCCCTTATGTGGACGTGGTGTTTGGCCCTCAAACCCTGCACCGCTTGCCAGAGCTACTGAACCAACGCGAATCGCTGATGCGTCCGCAAGTCGACATCAGCTTTCCCGAAATTGAAAAGTTTGACCACCTGCCCCCTGCCCGTGTCGAAGGCGGCAGCGCCTATGTGAGCATCATGGAAGGCTGCAGCAAATATTGCAGCTACTGCGTGGTGCCTTACACCCGCGGCGAAGAAGTGAGCCGTCCCTTTGACGATGTGTTGGTGGAGGTGGCGGGTTTGGCTGCGCAGGGCGTGAAAGAAGTCACCCTGCTGGGGCAAAACGTCAACGCCTACCGCGGTGTGATGGGCGGCACGGCTGAGATCGCCGATTTTGCGCTGCTCATCGAATACGTGGCCGAAATGCCTGGCATCGAACGCATCCGCTACACCACCAGCCACCCCAACGAGTTCACACAGCGCCTGATTGATGTGTATGCCAAGGTGCCGCAACTGGTGAGCCATTTGCACCTGCCCGTGCAGCACGGCAGCGACCGCATTTTGATGGCCATGAAGCGTGGCTATACCGCGATGGAATACAAGAGCACCATCAAGAAGCTGCGTGCCATTCGACCCGATATGGCGATGAGCTCAGATTTCATTGTGGGTTTCCCGGGTGAAACTGAGGAAGACCACCAAAAGCTGATCAAGCTCATGCACGAGGTGTACTTTGACAACTCGTTCAGCTTCATCTTCAGCCCCCGCCCTGGTACGCCTGCCGCCAATCTGCATGACGACACGCCACATGCGGTGAAACTGCGCCGCTTGCAAGAAGTGCAAAAGATCATTGAAGACAATATGCACGCCATCAACGTGCAGCGTGTGGGCACGGTGCAACGTGTGTTGGTAGATGGCTTCGCCAAAAAAGACGCCACCGAGTTGCGTGCGCGCACCGAATGCAACCGCATTGTCAACTTCAAAGGCGGGCCCCACCCAGAGCGCCTGATGAACCAATTGATTGATGTGAAGATCACGGAAGCCAACCCGCATTCATTGCGGGGTGAGGTGTGGGTGAAAGAGCTGGCTTAAGTGATTTAACGCATGCCAGGAAAGCCCCCGCCTCCCATCATGCCTTTCATACCGCCGAGCTTTTTCATCATCTTCATCATGCCACCGCCGCTCATCTTCTTCATCATGGTTTGCATTTGCTCAAACTCTTTGAGCAAGCGGTTCACATCTTGCACTTGAACGCCTGCGCCGGCAGCGATGCGGCGCTTGCGTGTGGCTTTGATGAGGTCGGGCTTGCGACGCTCCAACACCGTCATGCTGTGGATGATGCCTTGCTTGCGCGCGATGTCTTTTTCAGCTTTGTCCATGTCAACTTGGCCGGCTTTGGCCGCCATTTGCGTGGGCAATTTGTCCATCAAATTAGACAAGCCACCCATAGAGCGCATTTGTTGAATTTGCGCCAAGAAGTCGTTCAAATCAAAGGCATCGCCGCGCTTGACTTTATCGGCTAACTTTTGCGCGGCCGCCATGTCCACACCTGCGGTGACTTGCTCCACCAAGGCCAAGATGTCACCCATGCCCAGCACACGCCCCGCATGGCGGTTGGCGTCAAACAGCTCCAAGCCATCGAGCTTTTCGCTGGTGCCCGCAAACTTGATCGGGGCCCCCGTGATGTGCCGCACCGACAGCGCCGCACCGCCGCGTGAATCGCCATCGAGCTTGGTCAGCACAATGCCCGTCAAAGGCAAGGCATCGCTGAACGCCTTGGCTGTGTTGATGGCGTCTTGACCTTGCATGGCATCGACCACGAACAGGGTCTCCACAGGGTTCAACACACGGTGCAGTTCTTTAATTTCGGCCATCAAGGCTTCGTCAATCGCCAAGCGACCTGCGGTGTCCACCAACAGCACATCAAAATAATGTTTGCGTGCGTAGTCCAGCGCTGAGCGAGCAATGTCAGCAGGCTTTTGGTCGGGGGCGCTCGGGAACCATTCGGCACCCGCTTGGGCGGTGACGGTTTTGAGCTGCTCAATCGCGGCTGGGCGATAAACGTCGCCGGAGACGGTCAATACTTTTTTCTTGCGCTGGGTGATGAGCCAGCGGGCCAGCTTGGCCGTGGTGGTGGTTTTACCCGCACCTTGCAAACCCGCCATCAAAATCACAGCAGGCGGTTGGGCGGCGAGGTTCAAGTCGCTCACGCCCTCGCCCATGGTGGCGGCCAGTTCTTGATTGACGATGGCCACCAGGGCTTGGCCTGGCTTCAACGAGCCCACCACTTCTTGGCCGAGGGCTTTTTCTTTGACGCGGGCAATGAAATCGCGCACCACGGGCAGCGCCACGTCGGCCTCGAGCAGCGCCATGCGCACTTCGCGCAACATGTCGGCCACGTTGTTTTCGGTGATGCGGGCCTGTCCACTGATTTGTTTGACGAGGCGCGAAAGTTTGTCGGTGAGGGCTGAGGCCATAGAAACCCCTTAAAAGGGTCAGTTTTAGGTGTGTAGCAAAACGCTAAACTGTTGCCATGATTTTAGCCAGTGACATTCCGCTCAACCTTTGGCTTGGCCTTCCGACGGCAGCCGCCTACGCACTCACGGCGCTTATCGGCCCTCGGGTGGCAACTCGCATGGGTCACCGCCTGATCATCGTGCCTTGGTCTCTGCACGGCTTGGGCTTGGTGTTTGCGCTGTTTGCACCGCAAGACGGCGGTTTGCGATTTGGGTTTGCCCCTGCGCTGTCAGTTACCACGTGGTTGATGCTCACGTTTTACTCTTTAGAGCAACACTGGTTTCCGCAATTGCGCACGCGTTGGACCTTGTCTTTTTTGGGTGCGTTCGTGGTTTTATTGGCTTGCGTGTTCCCCGGCTCCGTGCTGCACACTCAGACCTCGCCCTTGCTGCCCTTGCACCTTGCCTTGGGTGTGGCTTCCTACGGCTTATTTGCTGCAGCGGTGGTGCATGCGGCCATGATGACCCGTGTGGAGAAAAACATGCGCATGGGCGCTGACACGCAAGTGGGTTTGCCCTTGCTCACGCTCGAGCGCCTGACCTTTCGCTTTGTGACCGCCGGCTTTATTTTGTTGACCGCCACCTTGACCGCAGGATGGTTGTTTGGTGACAGTTTGTATGGCAAAGAAGCTGCCTGGCGTTGGGATCACAAAACCATCTTCTCGATGATGGCTTGGCTGACCTTTGCGGTGCTGCTTATCGCGCGCAGTCGTTTCGGTTGGCGCGGCCGCAAAGCAGTTCGGGTTCTTTATATGGGCACGAGTTTGTTGATGTTGGGGTATGCGGGTTCACGCTTTGTGCTGGAAGTGATTTTGGGCCGCGCTGCATGAAGTACCTGGTGCTGCTGCTGGTCGTCTTTGTCGCTATTTGGTGGCTTCGCCAACTTCGCAAGCCCCAACCCCCAGCGAACAAAAACTCTGGCACACAGGTGATGATGCCTTGTCTTCATTGCGGTACCCATGTCCCCGAGTTAGACGCCGTCCAAGGTGCGCAGGGGGTGTATTGCAGCCATGCGCACCGCGACAGTCGTGAAGGCTAAGGCATGACCGCGATGTGGCACAAGGGGTGGTACCAGTTTGCCAGGCACACACCCTCGCCCAACTTCGGTCCTCGGCCCGCCAACACCTCGATTGATTTGGTGGTGCTGCACTCGATCAGCCTGCCACCGGGTCAATACGGTGGCCCAGAAATCGAAGCCTTGTTCACCAACACGCTGGATTGGGAGGCGCACCCGTACTTTCAACACATCCGTGGCGCCGAGGTGTCGGCGCACTTTGTGATTCGCCGAGATGGCGCGCTTCTCCAATTTGTCAGCTGCGACGACCGCGCATGGCACGCTGGTCGCTCGAGCTACCAAGGGCGTGACAACTGCAATGATTTCTCGATTGGCATAGAGCTTGAAGGCTTGGAAGGCCACACCTTTGAAGCGCAGCAATACGACACGCTGAGCAGTTTGTGCGCCGCCATCGCGCAGCAATATGGTTTGCATCACGTGGCTGGCCATGAACATGTGGCGCCTGAACGCAAACAAGACCCCGGCGCGGGTTTTGATTGGCCACTTTTACAGCGCTCTTTGGGTTGGCCTGACGAGAGTTTCCCTCGTAAGGATTAATTTATCGTCATGGAGCAAAAAAAATTTAACGCGCACAGTTTGAGCGTGGCAATTCTTTCTTCAATGACCATCACCATTTGCGACGCAAACAACTTGAAATGCGGCATCAACGCTCAATTCTGCAAGTGAGTCGCCCAACTGCATTGAGCTCAAGCCCTGCTCACTAAATGCAGAGCTTATGCTCTGAGTTATTAAAATTCTCAAATGTAATAATTTTCTACCAAAACACTACCTGTAGCGTATTGGCAAGGTGACAGACACCAGATATAGTGTGGCCTTGGAATTTTTAAAAGTGGTCCATGCACCACTTTTCTAAGCACGATTGAACTGCTCACAAGGAAGAAAAAAGACATGCAAACCGCAGAGACCGCAGTGCACACAAACCCCATGGGTCACTCTCCCATCGCGCACGACCGTGTGGCCGCAGAAGCCCCAACCCTGTTGGCGCACTATCAAATTATTCGCCGCAATGGCGCAGTGGTGCCCTTTGAACCCGCCAAGATTGCGGTAGCCATGATGAAAGCCTTTTTGGCCGTCCACGGTACACAAGGCGCCGCATCTGCCAGCGTGCGCGAGATGGTTGAGGCTTTGACACAAGCTGTTGTGCGTGCATTAATGCGCTCACGTCCAGGCGGCGGCACTTTCCACATCGAAGACGTGCAAGACCAAGTGGAGTTGGGCTTGATGCGCGGCGGCCATCACGAAATCGCCCGCGCCTATGTGCTGTACCGCGAGAGCCGCAACCAAGAGCGTGCGCACATTAAAGAAGAGCAAGCCCTAGCCGCTCCCACCTTGCATGTGATCGACAACGGCCAACGTGTGGCGCTAGACCTGAACAATTTGCAACGTTTGATCAATGACTCATGCGCTGGCCTAGGCGCCGATGTCAAGCCTGAACCCATCATGGCTGAAACCATGCGCAACCTCTACGACGGTGTGCCGATGGATGAGGTTTACAAAGCGGCCGTCTTGGCCACTCGCACGCTGATCGAAAAAGACCCTGACTACACCTATGCCACAGCACGCTTGCTGATGCACACCATTGCCAAAGAAGTGCTGGGCAAAGAAGTGCTGCATGCTGACATGGGTCAGCACTATGCCGAGTACTTTCCTCAATTCATTCAAAAAGGCGTGGACAACGAGCTGCTGGACACCGCCATGCTGCAATTTGACCTGCCGCGCTTGGGCGCCGCCCTAAAAGCTGATCGCGACTTGAAGTTTGACTACCTCGGTCTGCAAACCCTGTATGACCGCTACTTTTTGCACGTGCGCAAAACACGCATTGAATTGCCTCAAGCTTTTTTCATGCGCGTGGCCATGGGTCTGTCGCTCAACGAAGTGGACCGTGAAGCGCGTGCCATTGAGTTCTATGAAGTGTTGTCGTCGTTCGACTTCATGTCGAGCACACCCACACTGTTCAACAGCGGCACGCTGCGCTCACAACTCTCAAGCTGCTACTTGTCCACCGTACCTGACCACTTGGATGGCATTTATGAGTTGATCAAAGAAAACGCGTTGCTCTCTAAATTTGCAGGCGGCTTGGGCAACGATTGGACCCGTGTGCGCGCCTTGGGTAGCCACATCAAAGGCACCAATGGCGAGTCACAAGGCGTGGTGCCTTTCCTCAAAGTTGTGAACGACACCGCTGTGGCGGTGAACCAAGGCGGCAAGCGCAAAGGCGCTGTGTGCACCTACCTCGAAACTTGGCATTTGGATATTGAAGAGTTTCTTGAGCTTCGCAAAAACACCGGTGACGACCGCCGTCGCACCCACGACATGAACACCGCCAATTGGATTCCTGATTTGTTCATGCGTCGCGTGATGGAAAAGGGCGAGTGGACCTTGTTCTCGCCATCCGATGTGCCTGATTTGCACGACTTGTTCGGCGCCCCATTTGAAGCCGCCTATGTGGCCTACGAGGCCAAAGCCAAGCGCGGAGAAATCAAACCTTGCAAGACCGTGCAAGCGACCGATATGTGGCGCAAGATGTTGACCATGTTGTTTGAAACAGGTCACCCATGGATCACGTTCAAAGACCCATGCAACGTACGCTCTCCCCAACAACACATCGGTGTGGTGCACTCGTCCAACCTCTGTACAGAAATCACGCTCAACACCAGCGACACCGAGACTGCGGTGTGTAACCTGGGCTCCGTCAACTTGTCTCAACACTTAAAAGACGGCCCCCACGGCAAAGAACTTGACCACGACAAGCTCAAGCGCACCATCAAAGTGGCCATGCGCATGCTCGACAACGTGATCGACATCAACTACTACGCGGTCAAAAAAGCACGCGACTCCAACCTGCGTCACCGACCTGTTGGTTTGGGCATCATGGCCTTCCAAGACAGCTTGTACGAAATGCGCGTGCCTTATGCTTCAGCAGCGGCAGTCGAGTTTGCTGACCGCTCCATGGAAGCCGTTTGCTATTACGCTTACTGGGCTTCCTCAGAGTTGGCCAAAGAACGCGGCCAATATGCCAGCTACAAAGGTTCTCTGTGGGAGCAAGGCATTTTGCCCATCGACTCACTCGACCTGTTAGCCCAAGCACGTGGTGGCTACTTGGAAGTGGACCGCAGCACCACCATGGATTGGAACGCGCTGCGCGCCAAAATTGCCAAGGACGGCATGCGTAACTCCAACTGTGTCGCTATCGCGCCGACAGCCACAATTTCCAACATCATTGGCGTGGATGCCTCGATCGAGCCTTGTTTTGGCAACTTGTCTGTCAAATCCAACCTGTCAGGCGAGTTCACCATCATCAACCACTATTTGGTTCGTGACCTCAAGCGTCTGGGCTTGTGGGACGACGTGATGGTGATGGATCTGAAACACTTTGACGGCTCTTTGCGCGCCATCGACCGCGTGCCACAAGAAGTCAAAGCCTTGTATGCCACCGCGTTTGAAGTCGAGCCTACGTGGTTAGTCGAAGCAGCATCACGTCGCCAAAAGTGGATTGACCAAGCGCAGTCACTCAACATTTACATGGCAGGTGCATCCGGTAAGAAGTTGGACGAGACCTACAAGCTCGCTTGGTTACGCGGCTTGAAGACCACTTACTACTTGCGTACCTCCAGCGCACAACAAGTTGAGAAATCAACTGTGCAAGCGGGCTCACACAACGCGGTGTCGTCGGGTGGATCCGTTAGTGGTATGAGCGCTCTCGAAGCCGCCGCGGCTGCAGCACAAGCGCAGATGAATGCCATTCCCGCCACTGACATTGCGTTTTGCGGCGTGGATGACCCCACCTGCGAATCGTGTCAGTGATACAACAAAAACTTGCAACGAAGTTCACGAATGCTTTGCGTTTGTCTTCGTTGCATTCATAATTCACACATTGGATAAATACATATGTTGACCTGGGACGAAGAAGTCAAGCCCTCATCGCCATCACCTCTTGCAAGCGGTTTTACAAACCGCTCGATGGAACTCCCACCCCTTTCTGCAACACCTGGCATGCAGCCTGTTGCGGCGACACGCACTTTGAATGACGGCGCAACAGTGCCGTTGTCTGCTGCAGTACCTACGCCATCAGCCACTCCAACACCGACAGCCTCTGCCGCTAGCGCGCGTCGCGTGACAGCTGCAGACAAGCGCATCATCAACGGCCAAACTGATGTCAACCAGTTGGTACCGTTCAAATACAAATGGGCTTGGGAAAAATACCTCGCCACATGCGCCAACCACTGGATGCCACAAGAAGTCAACATGACGCGTGACATCGCGTTGTGGAAAGACCCCAATGGTCTGACGGATGACGAGCGCCGCTTGATCATGCGCAACCTCGGTTTCTTCGTGACCGCAGACTCTTTGGCAGCCAACAACATCGTGCTGGGCACTTACCGCCATATCACCGCACCCGAGTGCCGCCAATTTTTGCTGCGCCAAGCGTTTGAAGAGGCCATTCACACACACGCCTACCAATACATCGTCGAGTCTTTGGGCTTGGATGAAGCCGAAATTTTCAACGCGTACCACGAAGTCAAATCCATCCGCGATAAAGATGAGTTCTTGATTCCGTTCATCGACGCCATCATGGATCCCAACTTCCACACGGGCACCCCAGAAACCGATCAAACCCTTTTGAAATCCTTGATTGTTTTCGCTTGCTTGATGGAAGGCTTATTCTTCTACGTGGGCTTCACACAAATCTTGGCCTTGGGTCGCCAAAACAAGATGACGGGTGCTGCTGAGCAGTACCAATACATCTTGCGAGATGAGTCCATGCATTGCAACTTCGGCATTGACTTGATCAATCAAATCAAACTCGAAAACCCACACCTGTGGACCGCAGAGTTCAAGGCTGAAATCAATGCCTTGTTCATGCAGGCTGTTGAGCTCGAATACCGCTACGCAGAAGACACCATGCCGCGTGGCGTATTGGGTTTGAATGCCTCGATGTTCAAAGGCTACTTGCGCTACATCGCCAACCGCCGTGCCACACAAATCGGTTTGGAAGCCCTCTTCCCCAACGAAGAAAACCCGTTCCCTTGGATGAGCGAAATGATCGATCTCAAGAAAGAACGCAACTTCTTTGAAACCCGCGTGATTGAGTACCAATCTGGTGGTGCTCTGTCTTGGGATTGATGGCTTAAATCACTGAATGTCACCTCACTTGTCCGCCACACCCACAAACACCCGTTCTCGAGGTGTCGTGGTGGACGTACCCTGTTCATGGGGTTGGACCCGGGTCCAGCGCCATGAATCGCTTCGCATACAAAAACCGTGCGAAGTGTTTTTCACCCAATGATCTCAATTCGATCTAGGAGAACAGAAATGGCAACTGCAAAAAAACCGGCCGCTAAAAAGGCCCCTGCAAAGAAAGCTGTCGCGGCCAAAAAGCCAGCAGCAAAGAAAGTCGCGGCTAAAAAGCCAGCAGCTAAAAAAGTAGCGGCTAAAAAGCCTGCTGCCAAAAAAGTTGCAGCTAAGAAGCCAGCGGCAAAGAAAGTTGCGGCTAAAAAGCCAGTAGCTAAAAAAGTAGCCGCTAAAAAGCCAGCAGCGAAAAAGGTTGCGGCCAAGAAGCCAGCAGCTAAAAAAGTAGCCGCTAAGAAAGTAGCTAAAAAAACAGCGGCTAAAAAGCCTGCTGCCAAAAAACCTGCTGCCAAAAAAGCCGCGAAAAAGCCTGCTGCAAAGAAAGCCGCGAAAGCACCCGCTGCCCGCGCGCAAACCACGTTAAACCCGCAAGCTGCTTGGCCTTTCCCAACAGCAAGCAAGCCTTAATCCTCAACGATTTAGGCACGGTTTACCGTCGCTCAAGCCCGATGCCGAAAGGCCTCGGGCTTTTTCTTGCCCCTATCGCATGATGCTTGCGCTAAAAACTTATCTTCGAATAGAAAAAACAGGGGCCGTGGTGGTGGACATCCATGTCATCCCCAACGCTTCGCGCACTCAAGCCGATGGTGCTCACGATGGCGCGCTTCGGGTGCGCTTGCATGCGCCGCCTGTTGATGGCAAAGCGAATTCAGCGCTCATGGCGTGGCTGGCTGACACATTGAACATCTCCAAACGCAATGTGGAATTGGTGCGCGGACAGACCTCCAAACGCAAACAGCTGCGGGTGAGCGCAGCTGTTTGCGAGAAAGCCGACTGGGCCGCTTTGGAGAGTTAAGCGGTCAATCGGATTAGGCGAGGATCAAACCATCCACGTTGTAGTTTTGCGGTCCGCGCTGTGCAATTTTGAGCGCACCGACTTGGTTACCTAAGGCCGCACATTTGGCCAATGACCAACCTTGCTCCAACCCAAACAAGAGCGCGCCACGCCATGCATCGCCGCAACCGGTGGGGTCTACCACCGCAGCCGCTGTGACAGAGGGCACCAGGGTCTTTTCGCCGTCGATCCATACCTCGCAACCTTTGGCACCCAAGGTCACGATCAAGCCGTTCACGCGGCGTGAAATATCAGCATGATTCAAGCCCGTGCGCTCGCTCAGCATCTTGCCTTCGTAGTCATTCACCGTCACCCAAGTGGCCTGATCAATGAAGCGATTCAAGTCAGCGCCATCAAACATGGGCAAGCCTTGTCCCGGGTCAAACACGAAAGGAATGTCTGCCGCCTTGAGTTGATCCGCATGTTGCAACATGGCATCGCGGCCATCGGGAGAAATAATGGCCAGCTTGATATCGTCGCGTTTTTCAATTTTGTTGATGTGCGCTTGCATCATCGCACCAGGATGAAAAGCCGTGATTTGGTTGTTGTCACGGTCCGTCATGATCATGGCTTGCGCGGTGTAACTGCCTTCGACTTGACGCACATATTCGGTCGAAATACCCAAGTTTTTCAAGCGCTGCAAGTAGTCCACGGCATCGGTCCCTAAAGTGGCCATTGGCAAGGGTGTACCGCCCAAGACTTTCAAGCTGTAAGCGATATTGCCCGCACAACCACCAAAGTCACGACGCAAAGCGGGGACCAAAAACGAGACGTTCAAAATGTGCAACTGGTCCGGCAAAATTTGCTCAGCAAATCGTCCTTCAAAGTCCATGATGGTGTCAAACGCGAGCGAGCCACAAATCAACGATGCCATACAACTACTTTCAAAAATTAGGGATAAAAAACAAAGGCGCGAAAACCTGTGACGCGCTTGCTGACCTTGTCATCCAGATCAAAGTTCAAGGTCGAACGCACATCACGCAAGGCTTGCACATGGTCTTTGCCTGACAACTCTTGTGCGGTGAACACACGACGCACCAAAACTTGATCTTGGAAATCGGTCAGACTCAACTCCAAAGCGGGCATAGCCACAGGGTGGTGTTGGGTGTTTTTCAACCGCAGCTGCACGGTGTAACCGCCATCAGGATTTTCTGTGAAGCTGCTGCTCTCAATCAGCACCGCCTCGGGCTCACGTGGCCAAATCACTTCACAGGCACACAGTGCCGAGAGCAC
>Ga0114979_10000530_pt1 | contig 25056 bp, 23 predicted proteins | sample S_140625_EF_Meta_FD_87315 | JGI IMG/M metagenome (GOLD analysis project Ga0114979, IMG submission 87315) | Freshwater microbial communities from Lake Simoncouche, Canada to study carbon cycling - S_140625_EF_MetaG | ecosystem: Environmental > Aquatic > Freshwater > Lake | place: Lake...
CAACCCGCCCCTGAAGAACGACCCGGTCGGTGATCGGGTAAACCTGCTGGGTTTGGACGCCGCCGGGTTGGTGGCTTTGTGCGCAAACTGGGGCGAAAAACCCTTTCGGGCCCAGCAACTCCTCAAGTGGATTCACCAGCGCGGTGTCGGCGAGTTTGACGCCATGACCGATCTGGCGCGCACGCTGCGCGAGCATCTAGCAGCGAATGCCGAGATTCGGGCTCCCGCGGTGCTCACAGACCATCGGGCGGCAGACGAGACCCGCAAGTGGTTGCTGGACGTGGGTCAGGGCAACGCGGTCGAGATGGTGTTTATTCCCGAGAGCGCCCGCGGCACGCTTTGCGTTTCGACACAGGCCGGGTGCGCGGTTGATTGTCGTTTTTGCTCCACTGGCAAACAGGGCTTCTCGCGAAACCTCCGACTCGATGAGGTGATTGGCCAGTTGTGGTGGGCCGAGCAGGCGCTCGGTGGCACCGCAGCGGGCGCCGAACGCAAAATTTCGAATGTCGTGTTCATGGGGATGGGCGAGCCCCTGCTGAACTACGACGTCACTCTCGCAGCGCTTCGGTTGATGCTCGATGACCGGGCCTATGGTTTGTCGCGGCGGCGGGTCACGGTGTCGACCTCTGGGGTGATTCCGATGATGGATCGGCTGCGTGAAGACTGCCCGGTTGCATTGGCGGTGTCATTGCACGCGCCCATTGATGCCTTGCGTGACCAATTGGTGCCACTGAACCGAAAGTATCCGTTGGATCAACTCTGGTCAGCATGCTCCCGGTACCTGCAATCGGCCCCGCGAGATTTTGTGACTTTCGAGTACGTGATGCTGGACGGTGTGAATGATTCCGAGGATCAGGCTGATCAAGTCTTGCGTTGGGTGGCTGATTTGCCGTGTAAGTTCAACTTGATTCCCTTTAATCCTTTTCCTGGATCGGGCTTGCGGCGTTCGCCAACAGATCGCATCCTGCGCTTTGCCCGCCGGCTTTCGGACGCTGGTATCGTGACAACTGTGCGGCGTACGCGGGGTGATGATATTGATGCCGCGTGCGGTCAACTCGCGGGTGATGTTCGGGATCGGACTCGCCGTGCAGAGCGCCTGGAAGGCAAAATCATTCCGATTCCGATCGAGCGCGCCGCAGCACCCCACTAAACAATGAGCCGATCATGACAGACATGAATCCCGATAGCGGTTCAGGTGCCGGCACCCTGGGGATTGGGACGGCGGCCGAACTGGCGGCCGTGCGCGAGGCACGCGGTTGGTCGATCCAGGAAGCAGCCCAGCGGATGCGTCTGGCGGTTCGCCAAATCGAAGCGATGGAAAAGGGTCATTGGCATGAACTTCCCGGCGGCACGTTTATTCGCGGCGCCCTGAGGGGTTATGGCCGCATGTTGGGGGTGGGTGTAGAGCCCCTGATCGAAACCCTTGGCCCGGCCGGCGAACCTAGCGATCTCCGCTCAGCCGCCTCTCTTAGCGCGCCCATGCCGCGTGCCGATGGCCTGGATTTCTCGGGGTCTTCCGGTAGTCGACGCAATTGGATTTTGTTGGCCGTCGTGATTGTGGCGGCCCTTGCCGCTTTCGCTCTCTTTTTTGGCCGATCAACGCCCGTTGGGCAAAAATCCGGCATGGCGCCTGGCAGCGTTCCCGCGTTGGGGCCGGTCGGTGCGCCTGCAGACGGCGCAGTAAGCTCGCCCCCGGGTGTGAGCGGCGTGCAAAATGATTCACAAAATGGAGTACAGAGCGGATCACAGAGCGGAGCACAGAGCGGCTCCCCCTCCAATTCATCACCGACCGGGCCCACCGTGATCGAATCGGTTCCGGCGCAAAACCTTCGTTGATCGCAATATGAGTGTCAGTAAGCACAACATTCCCGGGCCGCTGAACCGGCATGCCACCCGCATGGCCACCGTCCGGTGGGGGGATCGGACGGTCAAGATCGGTGGCGACGCGCCCGTGGTGGTGCAGTCCATGACGAATACCGATACAGCGGACGTCATCGCGACCGCGATTCAGGTTAAAGCGCTGGCTGCGGCCGGGAGCGAAATCGTTCGAGTGACGGTCAACTCGCCTGCAGCAGCACAAGCGGTTTCGGCGGTCCGCGAACAACTCGATCGGATGGGCGTGTCGGTCCCCTTGTGTGGTGACTTTCATTACAACGGGCATCGCTTGTTGACCCAATACCCGGACTGCGCTCAGGCCTTGTCCAAGTACCGAATCAATCCCGGCAATGTGGGTACCGGTGCGAAGCGAGACGACAATTTCGCTCGCATGATTGAGATTGCCTGCCTGCACGACAAGGCCGTTCGGATCGGGGTTAACTGGGGCAGTCTCGATCAGGATTTATTGGCCCGTCTAATGGACGCCAATGCTGCGCTCCCGGACCCATTGGGTTCGGCGGCCGTCATGCGTGAAGCACTTGTGCGTTCGGCGCTTGATTCCGCGGCTCGTGCAATTGAGTTGGGATTGAATCCCGATCAAATTGTCCTGTCCTGCAAGGTATCAGCGGTTCAGGATCTCATCGCGGTCTATCGCGATCTGGCCAGTCGCTCTGATTTCGCTTTGCACCTCGGACTTACAGAGGCCGGGATGGGTTCCAAAGGGATCGTGGCGTCTACGGCAGCGATGGCGGTGTTACTCCAGGAGGGCATTGGAGACACGATTCGGGTATCGCTCACGCCGGAGCCCGGTGGCGATCGGACTCGCGAAGTCATCGTCGCGCAGGAGATGCTCCAGACCATGGGCTTGCGGGCATTTACGCCATTGGTAACGGCTTGCCCCGGGTGTGGCCGCACGACCTCGACCTTCTTTCAGGAGTTGGCCGACTCGATTCAGCGTTGGCTTCGCGAACAGATGCCCCAGTGGCGGGCAAACTATCCGGGCGTCGAGACGATGGCGGTCGCCGTCATGGGTTGCGTTGTCAACGGGCCCGGCGAATCGAAGTTCGCCGATGTCGGTATCAGCTTGCCAGGCGCGGGCGAAGCGCCAGTGGCCCCGGTGTTCGTCGATGGCGAACGCACCGTCACACTCAAGGGCGACCGGATCGCTGAAGAGTTTCAGGCCATCGTCGCGCAATACGTCGAACGACGTTACGGGGTCGCGGGTTTGATGGGGCAGCGTGAGGCGGAACCCGCATGACCGACGTGAAGCTTGCGCCCAAACCCGCAGCAAAGCCCGTAGCCCTAACGGGCGTCAAGGGCATGAATGATTTGCTGCCGGCAGATGCCCACTACTGGGAAATGGTTGACGATGCCGTCCGTGACTGGACCCGTGGCTATGGCTACCAACAGATTCGCACGCCGATCGTTGAGCCCACCGCGCTGTTTGCTCGTGGGATTGGTTCGGCGACAGACATTGTCGAGAAAGAGATGTATTCCTTTGTCGACGCTCTCAATGGTGAACATCTCACGTTGCGCCCCGAGAACACCGCCGGCGTTGTGAGGTCAGTGATTGAACATCACCTGACCTATGAAGGGCCCCGTCGACTCTGGTACTTCGGACCGATGTTCCGGCACGAGCGGCCCCAACGAGGTCGTTATCGTCAGTTTCATCAGATTGGTATTGAGGCGATCGGATTCGACGGACCCGACATCGACGCCGAAGTCATCGCCATGGCTCAGCGCCTGTGGGACGACCTGGGTCTGGACGGTCTGCAACTTGAGTTGAACTCGATTGGAGACGCGAGCGAACGACTCGCGCATCGAGCCGCCTTGATTGCTTATTTTGAACAGCATCTTGATCAACTCGATGATGATTCAAAGCGTCGTATGCATGCCAATCCGATGCGGATTCTGGACTCTAAAAATCCGGCGCTGCAGACGCTGATTGAGGCCGCGCCAAAGCCCGTCGACTTTCTGGGCACAGACTCGCGCACGCATTTCGAAGGCCTTCAGCAGTTGCTCGCAGATCTCGGTATTCCCTATCGTTTGAACCCACGTTTGGTGCGCGGGCTCGATTACTACAACCGGACCGTTTTCGAGTGGACCACCACGATGCTGGGTGCGCAGGGAACCGTCTGCGGCGGCGGTCGTTATGACCCCCTGGTTGAGCAAATGGGTGGTAAGCCCACCCCGGCCTGTGGTTTCGCGATTGGGGTCGAACGCTTGATTGAGTTGCTGCGTGAACAAGGCGAAGCAGTTGCGTCCGCCGCGTGTTCCGTTTATGTGGTGCATCAGGGCCAAGCTGCCGGGCGTTTGGCGTTTCGGTCTGCGGAGCGCCTGCGTGACGCTGGGCTCGATGTCATCCTGCATTGCGGTGGCGGCAGTTTCAAGAGTCAGTTCAAACGCGCCGATGCCAGCGGGGCAACGCTTGCGGTTGTGATTGGCGAGGAAGAAGCCGCTCGCGACGAAGCCGCGATCAAGTGGTTGCGCGCTGACCGCGGTGATTTAACTCAGAACAATGTTCAGCAGAGCGTTGCGCTGGCAGACCTGCCGAATACAGTGCTTGATGCCCTGTATCGATCGAATGAGGAAGGGCATGGCCTACGATCTTGAAGAACAGGAACGCCTCGACGAACTGAAGGCATTCTGGAGTCGCTGGGGCAACTGGATCACGCTGGGTTTGACTCTGGTGCTGCTCGTCGTTGCCGGTTGGCGTGGCTGGGGCTGGTGGGAACTACGCCAGGCGGGCGCGGCGTCTGCAATTCACGAAAAGATGGACGAAGCATTACGTCGTGGGCAGCTGTCTGAGGCCACGCCGATGGCCTCAACCCTCATGAACGATTACCGCCGAACCGCTTATGCCTCGATGGCCGCATTGCGTGTTGCACGGGCCCAGCTGGACGCGGGGGACGCCAAGTCTGCCCGAACGACCTTGACCTGGGCCGTCGAGCACGGACGCGACTCCGGGATTCAGGCCGTGGCAAGGATCCGCCTGGCTGGGATGCTGCTAGACGAGGGGGTTGCCGACCGGTCGCAACTCGATGCAGGACTCAAACTTCTCGAGGGGGCTCCCCCCGCGGAGATGGCTGGTTCCTGGATCGACCGGCGGGCCGATTTACTGGCTGAATTGGGTCGGGCCGATGAGGCCAGGGCAGCGTGGAAAGATGCCCTGAGCAAACTCGATAGCAACAGTCCCTTGCGGCCGCTGGTTCAACTCAAACTTGACACGTTCGGAGCGGGTTCATGATGCATGTCCAAATGCTGGTCAAGGCGTTTCCCGGTCGCCTGCTGATCGCTGTGGTCACGCTGAGCCTTCTGTCCGCTTGTTCCTGGTTGGGGTTGGGGCGGGGTGGGCCGACACCGCCGCCTCTGCCACCGACGGTGGGGGGGGTTAGCCCTCGGGTCGCATGGTCGGCCTCGATTGGCAATGCCGGTATGGGTTTTCAGCCAGCGGTCGTCGGATCATCGGTTTATGTCGCGGCGGTCGATGGCACCATCGTGCGATTCGACACAACCAGCGGCAAAATTGAATGGAAAGTCTCGGCGGGTCAATCGTTGAGTGCTGGCGTCGGTGCCAGCGAGTCTATGGTCGTTGTCGCTTCGCGTGACGGGGACGTCATCGCGCTCAATGCTTCAGACGGGCGCCAAGTCTGGAAAGTGGCTGCAGGCACTGAGGTGTTGTCGACACCGAGCGTTGGACTGAATGCGGTTCTGGTGCGGGTGGGTGACAAAGTGTTGGCACTTGAAGCCGGCACAGGCAAAACCCGGTGGACCTGGCAGCGTGCTTTGCCCACTCTTGTTTTGCGCCAGCCATCGCCGGTCGCGATTGCAGCGGTGACGACCACCGCCGGGCCAACGGGGCTGGCTTTTGCAGGACTCCCGGGCGGCCGATTGGTGGCCCTCGATCTCGAGACGGGGGCCTTGCGGTGGGAAACAGCCATTGCGCAACCTCGCGGTACGAACGAGATTGAGCGGATTGCCGACGTACTTGGGCGCCCTTGGGTGGCGGGACGTGAGGTCTGTGCGACGGCTTACCAGGGCCGTGTCGCGTGTCAGGATGCCCTGAGCGGGGCGCCTATCTGGTCGCGCGAACTGCCGGCCTGGACCGGTATTGCGGTTGACGCGCGTTTTGCGTTCGTCGCTGACGACCGTGGCAACCTTCACGGTCTGAGTCATACCAATGGTGAACAAGTCTGGCGTCAGGAGGCACTTTCTTTGCGTCGGCTTTCTGAGCCTCTATCCATCGGGGGCTCTGTCCTGGTTGGTGATAGAGACGGTCTTGTGCATTGGTTTGCGCGCGAGTCCGGTGCCGTTCAGGCCCGTCGTGATTTGAGCGGGGGTCCGATTCAGGCCCCGCCGGTTGCCGCCGGAAATCTCGTGATCGTGCAGACGATGCGGGGTTCGATTTTTGCGCTGGCCACGGACTGAGTGCCCATATTTTGCTTCGTGATCAACGCATTGACCCAATTTTTGATCTGCTACCTGTTGTTCCGCTGCCGGTGGTTGCGCTCATCGGGCGCCCCAACGTGGGCAAATCGACCCTCTTCAATCGACTTACCCGCAGTCGCGCCGCCCTCGTTTACGACCGTCCCGGCCTGACCCGGGACCGGCATTATGGTCAGGCCCAAGTGGGCGACCGCCGCTTTATTGCGATCGATACCGGCGGCTTCGAGCCCGTGGTCAAAGATGGCATCGTCGCCGCGATGGCACGCCAGACCCGGCTGGCGATTCTTGAGGCGGATGTCGTTTTGCTGGTCGTCGACGGCCGCGACGGTCTTAGCCCCCATGATCAGACGATCGTGGATGAATTGCGCCGATCGCGCGCACGCGTTTTTGTCGCTGTAAACAAAGCCGAAGGCTTGCCCCGTGAGCAGGTCGCAGCAGAGTTTTGGGCGCTCGGTCTCGGTGAGCCCTGGGCCATTTCAGCCGCCCATGGCGACGGTGTGCGCGATCTGCTCGAAATCGCGCTGGAGGGCCTTGCGGGCGGAGAAGAGGAGCCAGGGGGCGATTTGGTCCAATCGGACCAATCGGACCAATCGGACCAATCGGACCCAGCCGATGATGAGGTTTCGCCGCTGGTTGAGGAGTCCATTGACGGCCTGACGCAGGCCGAGGCGGACGCTCGCACCGCGGCCGAAGAAAGTGTTCCTCACTCGACCAGGCCAATTCGGATTGCCATTGTCGGGCGTCCCAACGTGGGTAAGTCAACTCTGGTGAACACACTGTTGGGCGAAGAACGCATGATCGCGTTTGATCAGCCCGGGACCACGCGAGACGCTGTGGCGGTTCCTTTTTTGCGCGACGGCCGGCCTTATGTGCTGATCGATACCGCGGGGGTTCGTCGGCGCGGCAAGGTGACCGATGTCGTCGAAAAGTTCTCAGTGGTCAAGACCCTTCAGGCAATCGATGTCAGTCACGTCGTTGTATTGATGCTCGATGCGCAAGACGGCGTCATGGAACAGGACGCGCACCTCGCGAGCTTCATTCTCGAATCAGGCCGTGCATTGGTCGTTGCTGTAAATAAATGGGATGGCCTCGACGCGGGCGCGCGCGAGCGCATTCGTGGTGAATTTGCTCGCAAGCTTTATTTTCTGAGCTGGGCGCGAACACATTTCGTCAGCGCGCTGGTTGGCTTTGGAGTGGGCGCGGTGTTGCGCTCTGTCGATTCCGCCTATGCCGCCGCCAATCGCAAGTTGTCAACGCCCCGACTGACGCGGGTGATCAACGATGCCGTCGAACGGCAGAATCCTCCCCGGCGTGGAATGACTCGACCCAAATTGCGTTTTGCCCATCAGGGTGGGCGTAACCCGCCGATTATCGTGGTCCACGGGAACTCACTGGCTGACATCCCCGAGACTTACCGACGGTATCTCGAGGGCGCGATCCGGGCCAAGTTCGACCTTGAAGGGACCCCCATGCGCATCGAGTTCAGGACCGGCGCAAATCCCTTCGCCAAGTGACCGGAGCATCAGACCTGCGTTGTGGGGTCGCGTGGCAACATCGTGACAATTCAGATACATTGAAAGTTCCGCGCCTCAGACCGGACCCATCCAGTAGCGATGTCCGCGGACTCCGCCCCAAGAATTCCTAAAACGGAGCCTTTCAAGAAAAATGAGCAATAAGGGCCAACTTCTTCAGGACCCATTTCTGAACCTGTTACGCAAGGAACACATCCCCGTGGCCGTTTATTTGGTCAACGGCATCAAGTTGCAGGGACAGATTGAATCCTTTGACCAGTATGTGGTTTTGCTTCGCAATACCGTGACGCAAATGGTTTACAAACACGCCATTTCCACGGTGGTGCCCGCGCGCCCAGTGAATTTCCAGCAGGAAAGCGAGGCCACCTGAACCTGCAGCACGCATATCGCCGGGCGCTTCTAATTGGCGTCGGGGTCGGCCGCATTCGACGTGATGAGCGTTCCCTCGACGAACTTGCCGCTCTGGCCACCTCGGCGGGGATTGCGGTGGGCGGGCGAATCGCTGTCCATCGGGCTCGCCCCGATCCCGCGACATTCATTGGGCGAGGAAAAGTTGCCGAAATTGGTGAGCGCCTTGAGGCGGAGCAGATTGATCATGTGCTCTTTGACCATGCCCTGACGCCCATCCAGCAGCGCAATCTCGAGCAAATCTGGGGCATCAAGGTTGTCGAGCGAATCGGCCTGATCCTCGAGATTTTTGCCCAGCGTGCTCGCAGCCACGAGGGTAAGCTTCAAGTGGAACTGGCTCAGGTGCAACACCAGGCGACCCGTCTTGTGCGCGGTTGGACGCACCTTGAGCGACAGCAGGGGGGTATCGGTTTGCGCGGGGGGCCAGGTGAAAAGCAGATCGAACTCGACCGGCGCATGCTCGACAACAAAATCCGCCAGTTGCGGACCCTGATCGACCGCGCCGAACGACAGCGCCTGACACGCCGTCGTCAGCGATTGCGGCAAGGGGCGTTTTCGGTTTCGCTTGTCGGCTACACCAACGCCGGCAAAAGCACTCTGTTTAACGCCCTCACACGCGCAGGCACCCACGCTGCCGATCAATTGTTTGCGACGCTGGATACCCTGACCCGAAAGCTTCACGTCGCTGATCCCGTCTTGGGTACCTCGTCCCAATTGGTTTTATCCGATACGGTTGGCTTTATTCGGGATTTGCCCCATACGCTGGTGGCAGCCTTTCGGGCGACGTTGCAAGAGACGGCGGGTGCTGATTTATTGCTTCATGTGGTTGACTGGAGCTCGCCCGAGCGTGACGAACAGTCCGCCGAAGTGGATCGGGTATTGGCCGAGATCGGTGCCGCGGAGGTGCCGTTGCTCGTCATTTGCAACAAGATCGATGAGACTCATACGGCGCCGGGCGTTGAGCGGGACGACCGTGGTACGATCCGTCGCGTTTTTGTCAGTGCCCGTACGGGTTCGGGCCTGGATGGTTTGCGGGTTGCATTGGCCGAATTGAGCCGTGGCCAGCTGTCCGGCGCCGACTTCGACGGCGACCTTCAAGACCCCAAAGAACCGATCCTGATCCCAGGGCTTGGCAACAAACCTGCCTCGTTGGATCCTCCCGACTGGACAACGGCCCTATGAGCCTGAATGACCCGAATTGGGGCCGCAATGCCGGCCAAAAATCTGACAGTGATCAAGGTTCACGTCGGCCGAAGAATGACGGCCCACCCGACCTCGACGAACTCTGGCGCGATTTCAATCGGCGTCTTTCGTCGCTTTTTGGCGGCGGCGGAGACTCCGGCAACAGCGGTGGCAACCGACCTGGGACACCGTTTGGCAACCCTTTTGGGTCGAACCTGAATGTCGGCATCGGCCTCGGCGTTCTCCTGGGCGCGTCGGTTTTGTTGTGGCTCGGCAGCGGGTTCTACATCGTCCAGGAGGGGCAAGCCGCGGTTGTCATGCGTTTTGGTGAGTTCCGTGAACTCAACAGCCGGGCCGGTTTCACGTGGCGCTTTCCATCGCCGGTCGAGACGCACGAGCTGGTCAACGTGCAGCAACTGCGTCAGCTCGAAGTTGGTTACCGCAGCAACGTCAAGAACAAGGTGCTTAAAGAGTCGCTGATCCTGACCGGTGATCAGAGCATCGTCGACATGCAATACGCAGTGCAATACCGAATCGTCGATCCTAAAGCCTGGCTGTTTAACAACAACCCCGGTCCTCAGCCCGAGGAACTCATCCGGCAGAGCGCCGAGACTGCGATGCGCGAAACAGTCGGTCGCCGTCAGATCGACCAGGTGCTCTACGAAGAAAAGGAGCAGGTTGCCAAGATCGCCCAGAAGCTGATGCAGGACGTCCTGGATCTTTACAAGGCGGGCGTGTCGGTCGTGGACGTGACGGTCCAGCAGGTTCAACCCCCAGAGCAGGTACAGACCGCATTTGAAGACGCAAACAAGGCCGCGCAAGATCGCGAGCGCCTCATCAACGAAGGCCGTGCTTACGCGAATGACGTAATCCCGAAGGCCCGAGGCACTGCAGCGCGCCTTTTGCAGGAAGCGGATGGACACAAGCAGCGTGTTATTGCCGTGGCAACCGGTGACGCGAGCCGGTTTGAGTCTGTGCTCAAAGAGTATGCAAAGGCGCCGCAGGTCACGCGTGATCGTCTCTACCTTGACACCATGCAGCAAGTATTCCAGAACACCAGCAAGGTGTATGTGGACTCCCGCAGTGCTAACAATCTCCTCTATCTCCCGCTCGACAAGCTGATTCAGCAGGTCGGCGCAGGGTCTGGGTCGGGGCCTTCCTCGTCGGCTAGCGGCAATGGGACTTTCCCACCTGCAGCTTCTAGTGGCGGCACACCCGCTGCGCCAGCGGGCACCCCGGCATCCAACGAGACCGAATCACGACCCAGAGTCGATCCGCGCGAAAATCTGCGTAACCGCGAGCGACCGTAATCGGCTGGAGCACTGACATGCAGCGAATTTTGTTTGGAGCCTTGGCCGTTCTGACCCTGTTTGTGGTGGGTAGCGCCAGCTTGTTTATGGTTGACCAGCGCGAGTACGCGGTGGTTCGTCAAATCGGAGAAATCCGTCGCGTGATTGATCAACCGGGCCTCTATGTGAAGGTCCCTCTGATCCAGAGCATCACGTATTTTGACAAGCGCATTCTCACGATCGACACGGCCGACGTCGATCGGTTTATCACGAGTGAAAAACTGAACGTCCAGGTAGATTCCTTTGTCAAATGGCGGATTGCCGATCCAAAAAAGTTCGTAGTTTCGGTGGGTGGTAGCGAACTGATCGGCGCTGACCGGATCTCGCGCAGTGTTCGCGACGCCATGAACAACGAGATCGCCAAACGCACTGTTTCCGACATGATTTCGGGTGAACGCGAGCTCATGATGGCGAGCGTTCGAAGCAAGGTGGCCGAAGATGCCAAACAGATCGGCGCCGAGATCATTGACGTGCGGATGAAGCGGGTCGATTTTGCACCCGAAGTCAGCGAGCGCGTTTTCGACCGTATGCAGGCGGAACGGAAGCGGGTCGCAAACGAACGTCGGGCGACGGGGTCAGCAGAAAGCGAAAAAATCCGCGCCGACGCCGATCGCCAGCGTGAGGTGATTCTCGCCGAGGCCTATCGCGACGCGCAGGCAACCAAAGGGGAGGGTGACGGAACGGCGTCGGCGATCTATGCCAAGTCCTTTGGTCAGGACCCTCAGTTCGCACAGTTTTATCGATCACTTGAAGCTTACAGAGCTTCCTTCCGCAATCGATCCGACGTCATGGTGCTAGATCCTTCGTCCGATTTTTTCCGTTACTTCCGCTCCAGTGGCGGCCGAGCGAACGCCGCAGAGCCAGTCAGTGCGGGGTCGGCGGCACGTCGCTGATGTCGATTTTGGCGATTGCCGGGATGGTGTTGTTGCTTGAGGGCGCGTTGCCCTTTTTAGCACCGAAGATGTGGCGCGAAACCATGCTACGAATCGCCCAGATGCAGGATGGGCAGATTCGATTCATCGGACTCGGTGGTATTGTCGTAGGAGGACTGCTCGTCGCGTTTGGCTGAGCAATCCATTCCTGTGATGTTTCTATAATGCGCTGGCTGTTGCCTGAAGCCTTCTCTGATGTGCTGCCGACCGAAGCGCGCCAGCTAGAAGAGTTGCGTCGTCATTTGCTTGATCTGGCTCGGTCCTATGGTTACGAGCTGGTTCAGCCTCCTTTGGTCGAGCATCTGGATTCGCTCGCGATTGGACGCGGTAGTGACCTCGACCTGCGCACGTTCAAACTCGTCGATCAACTCTCCGGGCGGACATTGGGCCTGCGCCCCGATATGACGCCTCAGGTCGCTCGTATCGATGCGCAGCGCCTTGACCGGCAGGGAGTAGTCCGTCTGGCCTATTGTGGGAGTGTCCTGCACGCCCGTCCGGGCAATCTTGGTTCGACGCGTGAACCAATCCAGGTCGGTGCCGAAATTTACGGACACGAAGGACTTGAGGCCGACCTTGAAGTGATTGACCTCATGCTCGCCTCACTGCGCCGGGGCGGCGTGCAGACGGTCAGAGTCGATCTGTGTCACCTTGGGCTGGTTCGGGCCATGCTCGCTCTGGACGCCCGACTCGACGAAGAAGTCCTGTTCCCGTTCTTCCAGCGTAAAGATTTGCCCGGCTTGTCGGCTGTCCTAAGCCAATTGCCTGGACTGGCACTGGAGGTACATTCCGCGCTGCTTGCCCTGCCAACGCTCTATGGCTCGGATCCTGCAGATGTGCTGTCACGTGCACGCGCTTTGTTACCCAAGGTGGCCGCTGTTCAGCAGGCTCTGGATGAACTCGAGCGTCTGGTTCAGTCCCCTTTGCTGGCCCGCAGTGTCGGGGCATCCCTCACCATTGACCTCGGAGATCTGCGCGGCTACCGTTACCACACGGGAATCACCTTCGCCGCTTACGTCACCGGACGCTCGGGATCTATCGCGCGAGGCGGACGATATGACAATATCGGGGCTGTGTTTGGTCGCGGCCGACCAGCGACGGGGTTTTCACTTGAACTTCGCGACCTCGCCGCTCTCGCTGCGCTTGCTGAAACCGTCAAACCCAGTTCAGCCGTCCGCGCCCCCTGGCTGGATGACCCCGCGCTTGCTTCGGCGATTGTTGAATTGCGCACCGCTGGCGAAATCGTTGTACAAGTGGTCGGGTCGACCACCGAACAGGAAGAATACCGGTTTGACCGTGAGTTGGTTTTCAGGGACGGGGCGTGGGAAGTTCAGCGCCTGATCGGTCCTTCCCCCTTCGAATGAGTAAATGGGTATGACGCAAAACGTCGTGGTGATCGGCACTCAGTGGGGTGACGAGGGCAAGGGCAAGATTGTTGACTGGCTTACGGAGTCTGCCAAAGGCGTGGTCCGTTTTCAGGGCGGCCATAATGCTGGGCATACGCTGGTCGTATCTGGCCGCAAACAAGTATTACGGCTGATCCCTTCGGGGATTCTCCGCCCCGGCGTCATCTGTTACATCGGCAACGGCGTCGTCCTGTCGCCCGGCGCCCTGCTGGGCGAGATCGACGAACTCGAGGCCGCCGGAGTCGCCGTCAGCGAACGCCTGCGGGTTGCGGATAACGTCCCCCTCATTCTGCCGTACCACGTCGCCATCGATCAGGCACGGGAAGCCCGCCGTGGCGACGCAAAAATCGGTACGACTGGCCGCGGTATCGGTCCCGCATATGAAGACAAGGTCGGACGCCGGGCCCTGCGCCTGAGAGATCTGTTCGCCCCCGAACGCTTTCGGACCCGCGTGGCCGAAGCGCTCGAATTGCATAACTTTGTCCTCGAGAAATATCTTGGCGCACCGACGATTTCGGTCGATCAGGTGTGTGACGCCGTCTTTCCGCTCACCGAGCGCCTGCGCCCGATGGTGGCCGACGTTCCAGCGCTCCTCGCTCAGGCGATCGGGCGGGGCGACCCACTGCTATTCGAAGGTGCGCAAGGCGCCTTGCTTGATGTGGACCACGGAACCTACCCGTTTGTGACCAGTTCCAATTGTGTGGCGGGTGCCGCATCGGCCGGCGCCGGTGTTGGACCACAAGCCCTGTCCTATGTTTTGGGAATCACCAAGGCCTACGCAACCCGCGTGGGTTCAGGACCATTCCCGACCGAATTGTTCGACGAGACAGGTCAGCGATTGGCCGAGCGGGGCCACGAGTTCGGCTCAGTCACGGGACGAGCACGCCGTTGTGGCTGGTTTGATGTGCCGGCCCTGAAACGCACCATTGCCCTCAATGGCGTGACGGGTCTTTGCGTGACCAAGCTCGATGTACTCGACGGACTCGAAACCATTCGACTCGCGGTTGCCTACCGTTACACTCGCGCCGATGGAGTTGTCGAGCAACTCGATATGCTGCCGTTCGGCGCCGATGAGGTCGAAGCCTGCGAGGCCGTGTTTGAAGAAGTGCCCGGCTGGACTGAAACCACCGCAGGTATTCGCGAGTGGAGCGAACTGCCGGTCAACGCTCGCCGTTATTTGGAGCGGATGTCCGAACTGACTGGGGCACCGATCGATTTGGTCTCGACCGGACCGGATCGGGACGACACCATCGTATTGCGGCACCCTTTTCGGTCCTGATTTTTGCCCCTGATTTTCGCTAATTGTTTCGACCCTGATGGAACACCTTTATTGTGAATGGCACGACTACGATTTGTTGTGCGAGCGCCTGGCCGAGCAGGTACATCGATCGGGTTGGGAATTTGATGAGATTCTCTGTCTAGCGCGCGGCGGGATGCGCGTCGGGGATGTGCTCTCGCGGATCTTTCGAAAGCCTCTTGGCGTCTTGTTCACCAGTTCTTATCGCGAGCAAGGCGGAACTGAGCAAGGGGCCCTTCGGATCGGCGAACAGATTGCCTCGACTGCGGCCTTAAAGGGTCCGCGTCTCTTGCTGGTCGATGATCTGGTCGACACCGGTTCGACTTTCGTAGGGCTCTTGCCGGAACTCAAGCGCCGGTTTCCTCAGTTCACTGAGGTACGGACTGCCGTCCTGTGGCAGAAGGCCAGTTCGCAATTTCATCCAGACTATGTCGCGGAGCAGTTGCTGGGCGACCCCTGGGTGCATCAGCCTTTCGAAAAATACGACCGTACGCTACCGACGGATCTGCCCAGATCTGATCTGCCCAGATCTGATCTGCCCAGGTCGAACTGACGCAAGACGCTGATTCACTCGTAGCCAGGTTCCTGCCACCACGGGAACCACGGCGGCATGTCGGCCGAAACGGTGTTGGCAAAGTGTGCTGGTCGCTTTTCAAGGAATGACACCACGCCTTCTTTGGCGTCGGCAGATGCCCCGCGCGAGAAGATGGCCCGGCTGTCGACCCGATGGGCTTCCATTGGATGCGCCGCACCCAGCATGCGCCACATCATCTGGCGGTTGAGCGCCACCGAGACAGGCGCGCAATTTTGCGCAATCTCCACCGCCAGGGCCCGGGCTGCGGGCAGGAGCTCGGAGGCGGGTAGGACCTGACGTACCAACCCGCCTTCCAGTGCCTCGCTGGCAGGAAAGATGCGGCCGGTCATTGACCATTCCAGAGCCCGGCTGATGCCTACAACGCGCGGCAAAAACCAGCTTGAGCAGGCCTCGGGCGTGATGCCGCGCCGGTTGAACACGAAACCGATGCGCGCGTGCTCGCTAGCCAGGCGGATGTCCATCGGCAGCAGCATCGTCGCCCCGATGCCCACCGCCGGTCCGTTGATGGCCGCGATCACCGGTTTCAGGCAGTTGAAGATGCGTAAAGTTACCCGCCCACCGCCGTCGCGCACGGATTCGTCACCCCAGTCGACATTCTCGCCGGCCACGGCCTGGCCGACTTCCGGGCGGTCGTTGCGGGCCGCATAGTCAAAGGTCTTGGCGCCTTGCGAAAGATCGGCGCCCGCGCAGAAGGCCCTGCCGGCCCCCGTAACGATCACCGCCCGTACGGCATCGTCGGCGTCGGCGCGGTCGAAGGCCGCGATGAGCTCTTCCATCATTGCGCGGTTGAACGCGTTGAGCTTGTCGGGCCGGTTGAGGGTAATGGTGAGCACGCCACTGTCGAGCGTGCAGTCGAGAGTTTCGTGGGTCATGCCGTTACTCCTGAGCGCGGTGGCGACGCCACCCAACCGACAGTATCGCCTTTGAGCGGCCGTCGCCAGACGGTAAGCTGCAATGTAGGGCAGTCAATAACTCGCACCGAGAGGGTTTTTGTGAAAATCAAGGCGGTCGTTTTCGATGCCTACGGAACATTGTTTGACGTGTACTCCATCCAGGTAGTGGCTGACGACTTTTACCCCGGCAAGGGGGTTGAGATCGCGGTGAAGTGGCGCGACAAACAGATTGAATACACTCGACTCATTACACAGTCAGACCCGCACAACCCATTCGGCAGTCAATATTTTCGACCGTTCTGGGAGTTAACGCGCTTGTCCCTCGAATACACATTGGACCGACTCAAACTTGACCGCAAATCCGGGCAGGTTGAAATGCTGATGCGGGAATATGAGCATCTCCGGCCTTTTGCAGAAAATTTGGCCGTGCTAAAAAAGATCAAAGGCCTCGGCCTGACGACTGCCATCCTCTCAAATGGCAGTGCGGATATGCTCGCTTCAGCCGTCCGCAGCGCAGGGATGGCAGGCGTTCTCGACCACGTCATTTCAGTCGATGAAATTCGCCTGTTTAAGACTTCTCCCGAAAGTTACGGCTTGGTCCAGAAATTTGTTCCGGTCAACAAGGACGAAGTACTTTTTGTCTCCAGTAATGCCTGGGACGCGCTGGGAGCGACCTGGTTTGGCTTCACAACCCACTGGGTCAATCGCCAAGGCCTGCCGTTTGAGGCTTTAACACCTCATCCTCATTATTCTGGCGCCGATCTTGATTCGGTCTTGGTTTCCCTGGGTGTCGGTATTTCGAATACGAGACACGTCGTTGTGGCATGAGCGTAGAGCTTGTTGTCGGGTCCGATGATGCGTGCCTCGGCCGTGGCCAGCTGTCGGCCGCAATGGATGACATTGCCGATGGCACGTAATGGTCCGGTCTGTGCGGTGGCGGCTCGCACAATGTTCACGCCCAACTCTGCTGTGGTGTACGCGCGCCCGGCGGGCATCATCGTGTGTACAGCGCAACCAAGCGCCGAATCGAGCAAGGTTGCATACCATCCGCCATGCACGCCACCCATCGGGTTGAAATGCTTGACCTGCGGTATCCCCTGGAAGACAGCCCGGCCGACATCGACCTCGACCAGCGAAAAGTCCAGCGTATCAGCGATGTGCGGATAAGGAAGTCGACCGGCAAGCATGGCTTGCATCAACTGCAGCCCCGTCATTCCCGCGGCCACTGCTGGCGAGGCGACACCCGGTTTTCCTCCGCCTTGAAGCATCGTTGCGCGAACGTTTTCCAGCTGCTGATTCCACAGAGCTAAGGTTTCTTCGGGTGTCATTTTGAATTTGTGCTCGTTTCAAGGCGCTTAAAGGCGATCGAGAACAACAGGCATAACCCTGCGGCTGCAATCCCGGTCAGGATGGCTTCACCTTTGAAACTAGCTGGATGCGAGATTCCATCCACAATCGCAGTTGCCAGTCCCGTCAGTGCAGCGGTGACATATTGATTGTGTAGCCACTTCTTTTGTTCATAGAACGACAAGAGCACCAAGACCGCACCTGCCATGGTGCCAGTGCCTAATGCCTTCTCCCAATGGACCAACGTGATCGCAGCGAAGTTGCCTTGCGTCATTACCATCAGGCAGGCAGGCATGACGTCCAGGAGTCGGCGAAAAAAAATGGTTATTCGTTCTCTCATTCTTTCGGTTTTTTGTTGAAATCAATCCGGTGGCTGAATAACCGTTTGATCACAAAAGCGGAGTAGTCCCGATGATGATCGCCGTGAATTCAAGCGATGCAGTGCGGCCAGCGACTGAGTTTTGCACCTCGCGCGCCAAAGTCGTGCGCCTGAGATCATCACGGGTTTGAGCCCCCACGGTTCGAAGGCTTTCTTGGTGCCCAGGAGAGGACTCGAACCTCCACGGCTGTTAACCGCTAGTACCTGAAACTAGTGCGTCTACCAATTCCGCCACCAGGGCAATGACGTAACTAGAATTGCAACCTAAGTCGGCTATCCTAGGGACGTCCGCGAGATTCAAATCATCGCGCCAAGCCCATGAGTTTACGGTCTGGAACGCCTTTGTCAAACCGCCCCATCTCCAGTCGCCGCGCATCGCCACCGTCGGCAGTGATGCCATCCTCGGTCCCGACCCGCGAAGCGATTCTTGCCTGCCTGCGCGAAGCGGATACCCCTTTGACCGCACAAGAGCTGGGTGAGCGGCTTTCCGTCTCCGAGGTTGCGCTCGACGTCCTCGGCAAACGGTTAGCTGCGATGGAACGTGACGGGCAACTGTTGCCGAATCGCAAAGGCGTCCTTTTGCTTGCCAGCAAGCTGGACTTTGTACCTGGCAGGGTTTCGGGACATCGGGATGGCTTTGGCTTCTTGATTCCCGACGACGGTGGTCCTGATATCTTTTTGACCCCTCGCGAGATGCAGAAAGCGATGCACGGCGATCGAGTGTTGGTCAAACGCACTGGGTTCGATCGGCGTGGCAAGCCCGAGGGCACCATTGTTGAGGTCACGGAGCGGGCAAACCGACGTCTGGTTGGCCGCCTGCTTTCCGAGCGCGGTATTACCGTTGTCGTACCTGAAGACCAACGGATCAAGCACGACATTCTGATTCCGCCAGGTGAGCCGACCGCCGCCCAACCAGGGCAGGTGGTCACAGTCGAAATTCTTGAGCAGCCCTCGGGATATACCCAGCCCATCGGGCGGATTGTCGAAGTGCTCGGCGAAATCGACGACCCCGGAATGGAAATCGAAATCGCGGTGCGCAAGTTCGATGTGCCGCATCAATTCCCCACCGACGTGTTGGCGCTAGCCGAGAGCCTTCCAGATTCGGTTCGCCCAGCCGACCTTCGTGATCGAGTCGATCTGCGTGACGTCCCCCTTGTGACAATCGACGGCGAAGATGCTCGCGATTTCGATGATGCCGTCTACTGCGAACCCTGCGAGATCGGCGCAGGGAAGACTCGGCGCAAGCCCGGTTGGCGATTGCTGGTGGCAATCGCCGACGTCTCGCACTATGTGCGACCTGGCGATGCGCTTGACCGTGAGGCGTTGTCCCGCTCCACCTCGGTTTATTTTCCCCGTCGGGTTATTCCGATGCTGCCGGAGAAACTCTCCAACGGCCTTTGCTCGATCAATCCGCAGGTCGAACGCCTCGTGTTGGTCTGTGACATGGTCATCGACGAGGAGGGGGTCTGCCGCGGCTATCAGTTCTATGAAGCGGTCATGCTCTCCGCCGCGCGACTTACCTACGATGAGGTCTGGAATATTCTGTCAGGCCGAGATGCTCAGGCCAGCCGTCGCCGGGCTGAACTGGTACCCCATCTCAACAATCTCTATGCGTTGTATCGAGTCCTCTCGAAAGCGCGGGTTGGTCGCGGGGCAATTGATTTCGATACGGTTCAGACCAAAATTGTGGTCGACTCAGCAGGTCGGATCGAAAAGATCGTGCCCCGTACCCGCAACGACGCCCATAAGCTCATCGAAGAGTGCATGCTGGCCGCAAACGTGAGTGCCGCAGATTTTGTTCATCGCGGCAAACACCCCTGTCTCTATCGGGTCCACGAGGGCCCGACGCCCGAGAAGCTGGCCACCCTGCGCGAATTTCTGCGAAATCTCGGATTGTCACTGGGTGTATCCGGCGAGCCAGAGCCAGGTGATTACGCGCGCCTGACCGAGAAGATCCGAGACCGCCCGGACGCGTCTCTCCTGCAGACCATGTTGTTGCGATCAATGCAGCAGGCGATTTATTCGCCTGATAACGCTGGGCACTTTGGCCTGGCCTATGCTGCCTATGCTCATTTCACATCCCCGATCCGACGCTATCCCGATCTGGTGACGCACCGCGCGATCAAAGCGCTGATTCGCGGGGAGCGCCATGAACCCTTCATTGCACAAGACAGCGATTCCTTACTCCCTCTGTCGCGCGGACGCCGAAGTGCCGAAAACGCGACGAAAGCCAAGCGGGAGGCCGTCGCATTGGACGCGCCCGGAAGTTCCGCGCGTCCCGATCGGCCAGCCGTTACCGATCGCTGGCAACGGCTTGGCTTAATTTGTTCAGCGAACGAGCGCCGCGCCGATGACGCTTCGAGAGATGTTGAGGCGTGGCTCAAGAGCCAGTACATGCGCAATCACGTCGGCGAGCAGTTTTCTGGACGCATTACGGGAGTTGCAACCTTTGGTGTTTTTGTAACCCTCGATTCGATGTATGTCGAGGGCTTGGTTCACGTTTCGGAACTTGGGACTGACTATTTCCAATATAGCGAAACTTCGCACGAACTCCGTGGTGAGCGAACGGGCGTGCGCTATCGGCTGACGGATCCAATCGAGGTCCAGGTCGCAAGGGTTGATCTTGAAGCTCGCCGGATTGAATTTCGATTGGTCCCCAAACGCGAGACTGTCCGCTCAGTCATTGAGGGCGCGATGCCCCGTTCCGCGCGTGAGGGCGTCGCGAAGCCGCCGGATGTTGCGCCAGAGCGCGTCGCCAAGAGCGCGGTCAAGCGGGTCAAGGGAAAGCCGGCGGCGGTTGCGAAGGTTCAGGCTGAGCGACGGGTGGCCGCCTCGGGTGAGCGCAAGGCGCGGCGAAACGCGCGCAGGGCAAAGTGACTAGCGCCGTTTTTCCTTTCATATGATCAAGCACGGATGCTGATTTACGGATTTCATTCGGTCGGCTCGCGATTGCGGCGGGATCCGGGCGGCGTGAGCGAACTCTATGTGGACGCTCGTCGAGACGACGGGCGAATCCGCGATCTCATTACGCTGGCCGCCTCTGTCGGGGTGGTCGCTCGCCCGGTACCGGCTGCGAGGCTTGACGCCCTGTGCCCCGACGGGCGACATCAGGGCGTAGTTGCCATGGCCAGTGCGCCCGAACCGATCACTGACCTCGACGCGTTGCTTGATGGATTGCAGGGTCCACCCCTGCTTCTGCTGTTGGATGGCGTTACCGATCCCCGCAATCTCGGCGCGTGCCTGAGAGTAGCGGATGGGGCGGGCGCTCATGCCGTCATCGCACCCAAAGACAGAGCCTGCTCGCTAACGGATGTGGCTGTGCGTACCGCAGCGGGTGCCGCAGAGAACGTCCCTTATGTCATGGTTACCAACCTGGCAAGGACGGTCGTCGAACTTCAGGAGCGGGATATTCGGGTGATTGGAACGGCCGATCAGTCTGAAGTGAATTTGTGGGAGGTGGAATTGACGCCCGCAACCGCATGGGTGTTGGGCGCCGAGGGATCGGGGCTCCGGCGACTGGTACGCGATCGATGTGATGAGGTGGTATCGATCCCGATGGCTGGTCAAATTGAGAGTCTCAATGTGGCGGTTGCATCGGGAATCGTCCTTTATGAGTCGTTTCGACGGCGCTCAATTCAGGCGCCTTAGCTCAACGGGTGGGACCTGCATTAGACGGCGGTACTTCGTGACAGTTCGACGGGCGACCTTGATGCCCTGCGACGCAAGCTGGTCAGCCAGACGGACGTCCGATAATGGCGCTGCGTGATCTTCAGCGGTAATCATTTCGCGCAGAAGTGCCCGAATTGCGGTGGCGGAGCAGGTCCCACCGGTATCGGTATCAAGTTCACGCGAGAAGAAATGGCGGAACTCAAACATGCCTCGGGGGGTCGACATGTATTTGTTGCCGGTAGCCCGGGAGATCGTTGATTCGTGGAGGTCGAGCTCGATCGCAATGTGACGCAGTCCGAGTGGCTTCATGGCAACGTCGCCGTAATCGAAGAAATTCTTTTGGCGAGCGACGATGGTTTCGGCGACTCGAAGAATCGTGGCAAATCGTTGCTCGGTATTGCGCACTAGCCATCGAGCCCCCTGAAGCTGCTGCCCGAGCTGTGCGTGACTGGCTTCGCGGGCCCGCCGGAAAATTTCCGCATAGCGCCGGTTGACGCGGATGGTCGGGAGAACCGCTGGATTAATAGTCGCCACCCATTGCTGACGATGACGCCTGACGATGACATCGGGCACCACATAGCGGGCATCGGCTTTGGAAAAAGCGGCACCGGGGCGTGGGTTCAAGCGACGAATCTTCGCGTGGGCCGAACGCAAAGCGGTCTCATTGCAGCCGACGGCATGTTGGAGGCGGGCGAATTCACGACGGGCAAGTGCGCCCAAGTGGTGAAGAACGATTGCGAGTGCGATTTCGCGCTCTGGGCTGGGGGGTTGCTCACGAAGTTGTATTGCCAGACACTCGGAAAGATCTCTGGCACCGACCCCCACTGGATCCATATTCTGGATCAGCTTGAGGGGCGTGAGGAACTCCTCGGGCTCAGTTTGAGGAATGAGTGTGGAGACCTCAGCGAGTTCCTCAAGGGTCTGCCGCAGGTAACCATCTTCGTCGAGCGCCTCAATAATTAGGCCTGCCATTTCGAGGTCCCGCGAATTTAGCCTGACGCTCAAGAGCTGTTGCTGCAAATGATCGCGCAGCGAGGTCGTCGTTTCCGCCCATTCGGTCCAGTCACTGTCTTCAGAATCCTGGCCGTTGCCGGCGCGCTCGGATTGAACATCGAAATCAAAGCGTTCTTCGAGGCCTTCGCCAGCACTCGGGATCATTTCGACAGCGTCATCAGAGCCCTCGGTTGACGCATCGAGGGGCGTCGCTGAACGATCGGATTCTTCAGCGTCAAGCCCGGGTGCCGAGTCGCTATGGGGATCGTCTTCTTCGAGAAACGGGTTGGTCCCGATGGCCTGTTGGAGCGCCTGCTCGAACTCCATTGCGGAGAGTTGCAGGAGTTTGACAGACTGCTGTAGTCGAGGTGTCAGGGCCAGTTGTTGACGGGCCCGTAAGTCCATTCCAATCATGCCCATATGGGGTCTCCGTCGGTTGCGCGAAGAGGACTAGAGCAACTGGCATTCCCGGCCACGCTTGATTCGAATGTCAATTCCGTCACCCTCCAACAGGGGGTTGCTGACCGATCATGTCGAGCTTCCAGTTGAACACTCTTGTCGACGGGCTACCCCGCGGCGCATTCACTACAAGGATCCCGATGGCCCATGCGTTGGTTGTTGACGCAGATCTCGAGATTCAGCGTTGTCTGTCTGACATCGTTCGCGGCGAGGGCATGACGCTTAGCCTCGCAGATTCCGTTCGGAAGGGCCGTATCGAAATTGGCCGACACCGTCCCGACATCGCATTTATTAATCAGAGCCTTCCCGATGGGGAGGGGCTGACATTGATTTCTGATCTGCCGGGCCGGGAACAGACTGCAACGGTCCTGATGGCTGCAAAACCATCAGTAGAAACCGCCTTATTGGCTTTGCGGGCTGGCGTGTTCGATTTTTTACCGTTGCCGCTCGAGTTGAAGCGGGTGCATCAGGCGCTGGCCTCGTTGGGTGTTTCCCCAGAGGCGCCACCGCTAGGGGCTGGCATTGGCACCGACTTCTCGGCCGAGCCTGGTTGGTTCGGTAGTTTGTTGGGGCGATGTCCGGCCATGACGGCACTATATGATCAGCTGGCAAGGGTGGCACCGACCTCGGCGACCGTGTTACTGGTCGGCGAGAGCGGGACTGGTAAAGAACTCGCGGCGCAAACCATCCACCGTTTGAGCCGACGCGCGCGGCAACCCTTCTTCCCGCTCAACTGCGGAGCGGTTTCAGCGCAGCTGATCGAGAGTGAACTCTTTGGTCATGAGCGAGGCAGTTTCACTGGGGCCGATCGTCAGCACAAAGGTTTTTTTGAACGCGCGGATGGCGGTACCATTTTCTTGGATGAAGTCACCGAGATGCCGCTCGAGTTGCAGGTCAAACTACTGCGAGTTCTCGAAACTGGTGCATTTACCCGGGTCGGCAGTGTCCAGCCAATTCAGACCAATGTACGACTCATTTCGGCCACCAACCGAATTCCCGAGCAGGCTGTCCAGGCCGGAAAGCTCCGCGAGGATTTGTACCACCGGTTAAATGCATTTCCGGTTCGGTTGCCGCCGCTTCGCGAGCGAATTGACGATATTGAGCTACTTGCAACGCATTTTCTTCTTGAACTAAACCGAAGCGAGGGGGCGCAGAAACGCTTTGGAGATGGGGTTCTCGCTCGTTGGAAAATCGCCCCATGGCCGGGCAACGTCCGGCAATTGAGAAACGCGGTTCAAAGGGCCTTCATCCTGGCTGATCAGTTACTCACTGCAGAGGAACTGCCATTCGACGACGAGGCAGGTACCGAACGGACTTCGTTATACGTGGGGCCTGCGGTTGGGGGTTCGCTAGGGCCTGAAGCGGGGAGTCGTTTTCCGAGCGACCGGCGAGGCGTTGTTATCCGCATCGGAACGTCGATTGATTCGGCTCAGCGTCAGTTGGCGCTTGCGACACTGGTCCAGTGCGCATGGGTTGAGGATCGCGCGGCAGCCATGCTGGGGATTTCGCTCGAGCATCTCGCCAAACTGGCCGGCGACAGCCGCCTGAATCAGCCGAATCGATAGTCCCCGCGGGGAACGCCGCTTGCTCCCGATGGGTTGGAGCAATCCACTTTTACGAGATCCTATCCATGGAAACGAACACACCGCAGGCGTCCGCCAAATTACTCGTGTCCGCCGACGGCCGTCCCGAGCATGCCAATGGCTCCGCTCAGCCTAGACAGCACCGGTCACACCGCACGGTCGATCGTCTTGCGACAGTTGTGCACGAGGCCACCGATCAATTCGTGGCTCGCGGTGAGGCCTGGCAGGCAGTACAAGATCGGTTGGTATCACAAACGCGCGAGCGGGTTCGCCAGCGACCATTGGCGATTGTCGGCATTGCAATTGCCGTGGGTTTCTTGATGAGCAGATTGATGCGGTAGTTTTCTGCGCGTGTTGTTGTGCTGTCGTTTGGATGTTGTTGTGATGTTGTTGTAGAACACCACCCGCTGGTTGTGCTGTTTGTCCTGAGACCGCCACTTTCTCTCAGGGCTTGGTAAACTCCACAACCCGGACAGATGAACGGAGCGGTGAAAACCCTCTTCATCTGGGCACGGAATCATTGATTGGGTCCACCGGTTGGCCCCCAGTCTGAGATCCGTGCCCTTTCACGATGGTGTTGCGTTCCACGGACGTAATCGCTGAGCGATTCTCGTCACGTATCGGCTCACCATGGGCTTTGGCCTCGCCGCTCAAGCCTCTCCACGTTGATTTCCGGTGCCTTGTTGCGCTGTTGACGGGAGAACTACATGGACG
>Ga0114979_10000534_pt1 | contig 24978 bp, 19 predicted proteins | sample S_140625_EF_Meta_FD_87315 | JGI IMG/M metagenome (GOLD analysis project Ga0114979, IMG submission 87315) | Freshwater microbial communities from Lake Simoncouche, Canada to study carbon cycling - S_140625_EF_MetaG | ecosystem: Environmental > Aquatic > Freshwater > Lake | place: Lake...
AAGGTGTAAAAATAGATTAAAAATCGGCGTTTTAAATGTGCGAAGGTGTAAAAATAGATTAAAAATCGGCGTTTTAAATGTGCGAAGGTGTAAAAATAGATTAAAAATCGGCGTTTTAAATGTCCAAAGGTGTAATAACAAACAAAAGTATTATGTCAAGTAATACAGATTTGAAAAATAATTCAGTAATTGATTTGAAAAAAATATCAAATAATTATAATCAACATAAAATACTTAATTTGATAAATATTATACATAAGAAACGAGTATTAATCCATATAAAAAAGTTTATTATATGGATGATATAAAAATGATTATAACTTATCAAATAGGAGATAGATCCAGATCTAGACATACATAATATAATTGAATTAAATCAACAAATATTATTCAATAATGAACACATATTGAAAGAACTTTATAATACTCTTAAAGGGGTAATTGAACAACCTAAAGGAGGTAAACAAAAAAAGTAATACATAAACTTATTATAAATTAATATTTATATAAGTTTATTATTTTATAATGTTATACAATTACACTTGTTAAACCAGATATTGCTTCTGTTATAATTTTTTTATCAGTACCACAATAAGATGTTAGTTCAGTATCCATTTTATAAAACTTAAAATAAGGGATTGATGTAATATTATAATGATCGCTAATTTTATATCCATTTTCAATATCTATTTTTAAGAAAGTAATATTCTGATTATTTAATGCCAATTCTTCAATAAAAGGATATATATCTTTGCATGGTTTGCAAAATGATGCAGAAAAGTTAGCAACGACATACCTATTGCTTTTTAAATATTGTGAATATTCTTCCATAGTTTCAACATTTATTATTGGCATCTTTATCTTTATTATTTAGATAGAATTAAAAATATTTCATAATTTTCGCACGTTATTATATAATTTATGAAATTTTATAAATATATAAAAAATTGATAAATAATATATATATATCTTTTAAATACAACCATATAACTAATGCCTTTGAAAAAGAATGACGATAAAGGTACCCCTGTTCAAGATAAAAAAGTAGAAGATAAATATAAAAAATATGAACTTTTAGAGCATATTCTCGCTTTACCGGACACCTATATTGGTTCTATTGAACCTCAAAAAATCACAAGTTATATTTATGATAATAGTTCTAAAAAAATGGTTTCTGATGAACTAACATATATTCCAGGTTTGTTGAAAATATTTGATGAGGTTATTGTAAATGCTATTGACCATTCTATGCGTCTAAAAGCAGATGAAGATAAAGGAAAGGAAGATATAAAACATGTTAAGAATATTAAAGTAACTATAGACAAAGTATCCGGAAGAATAACTATAATGAATGACGGAAATGGTGTTGATATAAGAAAACATAGTGCTTATGGTGATTTATGGATCCCTGAACTTATATTTGGCGAATTATTAACATCTACTAATTACGATAAGGGTGAAGAGAAAATTTGGGGAGGAAAAAATGGATATGGTAGTAAACTTACAAACATATTTTCAAAAGAGTTTGTTATTGAAACTGTAGACCATTACGCTAAAAAAATTTATACTCAAACCTTTAGTAATAATATGACACAGCGAACAAAAGCAGATGTTAAAGCGTCATCAAAAGCGCCTTATACGCAAATAAGTTTTATTCCTGATTACGAAAGGTTTGGTATGAAGAATATGTCAGATGATATCTATAAATTGTTCAATAGGCGTGTTATTGATGCATGCGCAACAACACCTAAGGAGGTTTCAGTTTTCTTCAACGGAGAAAAATTAATGATTAAAGATTTTGAAAAATATTGCGAATTATTCCTAGATAAAAAAGAGCAACCTTTTGTATATGAAGCATCGGGTGAAAGATGGGAGATTGTTGCTTCAATATCAAGTTCTGGTTCTTTTGAGTTCTTATCATTTGTTAATGGGATAAATACTATCAAAGGAGGAAAGCATATTGAATATATTACAAATATGATTACAAAAAATCTTGTTGATATGACGCTATCTAAAAAGAAAAAAGTTGTTAAAGCACAACATATCAAAGATAACTTATTTGTATTTGTCAAAGCATTAATTGTTAATCCTAGTTTTGATTCGCAAAGTAAAGAAACATTAACAACTCCTGTTGCTAAGTTTGGTTCAAAATGCGAACTTAGTGATAAGTTTTATGACAAACTATTCAAGATTGGTATTGTTGATAAAGCTCTAAGTATTACCGAGTTTTATGATAAGAAAAAACTTGTGAAGACAGATGGTAAAAAATTATCACGAATTATAGTCCCAAAACTTGATGATGCGAATTTAGCAGGAACAAAAGATAGTGCAAGTTGTACTCTTATTTTAACAGAAGGAGATTCCGCAAAAACCATGGCAATTTCAGGACTTAGTGTTATTGGCCGTGATAAATATGGAGTTTTCCCTTTGCGTGGAAAAATTTTAAATGTAAAGGACGCAACATTACAAAAAATTACTGATAATAATGAAATAACAGCAATTAAAAAAATTATTGGTCTTGAGCAAAATAAAAAGTATACAGATTTAAGTCAATTACGTTATGGATCTATTATGATTATGACAGATCAGGATCATGATGGAAGTCATATTAAGGGATTAATATTTAACATTTTTCAAAGTATGTGGCATGAATTGTATGAAATCTCTGGATTTCTAACATCTATGCTTACACCTATTATTAAAGCGTCAAATAATCGTGGTACAGAAGTTATTGAGTTTTATAATATGTCTGATTATGAAAGATGGACAGAAACAGATATAGCAAAAAATGGTTCCTGGAAAATCAAGTATTACAAAGGGTTAGGTACATCAACTGACCAAGAATCTAAAGAATATTTTAAGAATATGAAAAAGATAACTTATAAATATGATAAAAATGCAGATGAAGTTATTGACCTTGCTTTTAATAAGAAGCGCGCAGATGATAGAAAAGATTGGCTCGCTAATTATGATAAAGATAACGTACTAGATTATACAAATCTAGAGATTGATTTTAAGACATTTGTAGACAAAGATTTGATACATTTTAGCAATCGTGATTTACAAAGGTCTATTAATCATATTTGTGATGGTCTCAAAGAAAGCACGCGTAAAATTTTATTTGCTTGTTTCAAGCGTAAATTATATACTAACGAGGTAAAGGTAGCGCAACTTTCAGGATATGTTAGCGAAGTTTCAGCATATCACCATGGAGAAAATTCACTACAACAGGCGATAGTTGGAATGGCACAAATATATGTAGGAACAAATAATATTAATCTATTATCACCTAATGGTCAATTTGGAAGCAGGTGTCAAGGAGGACAAGATGCATCATCTGCGAGATATATTTTCACAGTATTATCAAAACTAACAAAATTAATTTTCAAGGAGGAAGATAATAATATCCTAAATTATCAAGATGATGATGGGCAACAAATAGAACCTGAATTTTATATTCCTGTAATACCTATGATTCTTGTAAATGGAGGTATTGGTATTGGTACAGGATATTCTACAAATATTCCACAATTTAACCCAAGTGAAATTATTGACGCTTGTAAATTTATTTGTAAAGCAATCAAATTGGCGGATTTAAATGGAGACACAGACGAAGGATTAGATAATATATACGAAACTATCAATATATTAGATATTAATGATTTAGTACCTTATTATTTGGGATTCAAGGGATCTATTAAAAAGACTGAAAATAATTCATATATTAGCAGAGGGATTTATAAATGGATTGATAATGAAACTGTAGAAATAACTGAACTACCTATTGGATCTTGGACAGAAGATTATAAGGAGTTTTTAGAAAATATGATAACTAGTGGATTAAATAATCTTAAGTATATTGAAAATCATTATACTTCAAAGAATGTTAAGTTTATATTACATTTTAATGGGAATGTTCGTGAAACTCTTGAAGATAAATTTGAGCAATTATTTAAAATATCTTCAAGCAAAAACTTGAGTATTAATAATATACATCTATTTAATAAAAGTGGTGCTATTCAAAAGTATGATAATACAACTGATATTATTAAAGAGTGGGCAAAAACACGAGTATTAAAATATTTTGAAAGAAAAGCATATCAAATCAAGATTTTAGAAAAAGATTATCTTATATTATCTGCAAAAATTCGCTTCATTATTGATGTAATATCTGGCAATATTCAAATTATGAATAAAAAATTAGCAGATATTGCTAAAAGATTAGTGGAACTAAAATATCCACGAATTAATACAGAAACTAATATTGTTGTCGCAGGTAATATAGATGATGATGGTAAAGACCCTAATGATGATGTAGATACTGAAAAAAATAAGGATGTAAAAGATTTTAATTATCTCCTTAAGATGCCAATTTCACAACTTACATATGATAGAAAAATTATATTAGAAAAAGAGGTTGATGAACTTAATAATAATCTAAATAATTTACGTAATAGCAAGATTGAGGATATATGGATGACTGATTTATTAGCGTTAGAAAATGCTTGGAATGAACACCGGGATTTTATATTAAAAGATTATGATAATGACCGTAAAGGTATCGTTGAACCTAAAGCACAGAAAAAGGGCAAAAAAAAATAGATGTATATTAAATTTATTAAAATATTCTTCTTTTACATATTATTTTTATTATTCATTCATATATATAATAATTGATGATAGAGTAATTAGCAAAAATAGACGACTATATAACTATCCTAACATATAAAAATTACAACTTATCTATTTAATAATAAAAAATATGTTAATTTAACAAGCAATTATCAGTATTTTTTATTTTATGTATGTTGATTATTAAATAATAATCGCTTATCTGATATCAATTTATTATTAATTTTAAAAGCAGCTGCCAAGATTTCATCACAAAATGATGGTGGTTCGCTATCAATCAATATATTTTTATAATTTTTTTTCAATATTTTATTACTTTTCAGTAAATCTGCTATTTGTTCAATATCTTTAGTAAATTGCGATACTTTTGGAGATATTACATCTATAATTTTAGGTTTTTCAACATTAATATTGCTAATTACTACTTGTGCTTTTTTTGGATTATTAATATTTTTTTTAAATAATTTTTTTTCTAATAGTAAATTATTATTAATAATATTTTTAGTAAATTGCGAAACAAGAACACTTTCCCTATTATCAATAGTATTAACAGCGCAAACTTTTTTAGTGCTTTTTTTTGTCTTCAAAAAAGCATTATGAATTTTACTATTTTTTTTCTGAAGATCCTTCATAGCATTCTTATAATATTCTTCAATTCCATTTTTTGTATTGATACTGTCAGGCATATTTGCCATAATTTCCTTAATTTGCATAGCAATAGTTAAAGATGACATCTTTCACTTTACGTTTGCTTTGTTGTTTCTTCCTTTTATGCTTTTTATTTCTTTAAAAATTAAAAAATATAAAATTATCATTTTTTAAGAAAATTATGATACGAATAGAACATATTATTTATGGTGTTTTTTTGGAGTTAACATATTTCCAATAGATAAACCATAAGTAATGCAATCATGAATCCCAAAAAATCTTGGTGTTCCTGAAATAATATTAATATGATAATACCATTTGAAAGGTATTATAAGTATTTTATTTCTATTTAATAATATTGTTGTAAGTTTTTGATTATAATCAGGTAATATATCAGGTGATATTGGAATATTATTTTCTTGCTTTGTCAGAGGATTCCCTAGTGTAATTTCAACTGAGTTTTCTTCTTGTATATCTGCATATATAAGGATATATTTAAAATTATTTCTGTTCCAACTCCAAATATTTGGAATATTTACATCATATTCAATAATGTTATAATTAAACCAATTTATTAATAAATCATCTATAACTTTAATACTATCCTGAATAATAATTGGTTGCTTTTTATATAGTAAATTAAAGTCAAAATGCTCTGCTTTAACTTGGTATATTATTAATTCATCATCAAATATATAATACAGAGAAGCATATATTATTATTATTAATAATATATATATATATATATACATTTTACTAATAAATGATATAATTATAATATAATATAAATCACATTATATTATAATTATTTAGATATGTGTAATAATTATTTTTATATATTATAAGAGTAATATAAATATTTAATGTCGTCAGAAATAAAGGATGATAAGTTTGATAATAATTTACTTATGGGAAATTCAATTATTACTATAATAATTTTACTACTTATTATATATGGAATACCTTCAATATTTTATGGTTTGGTAATTTTGTTTAGAAAATCTAATGGGATGCCTACAGATGCTGATGGAACATTAAAACTGTTTATAGATAAAAAAGATGATTTAAATATGGTATATAATTCATTATATCGAGACATTTATTTATTTACCAATTATATACCAATAAGGAAACTCGTATTATGCGATGGTACTAATAATGATGATCATAAACTTCAAATAGAGTATAATAGAAATGTTAAATTAATATTAAAAAAATTAAATGATATTAAAAAATTTTGTGATGATGAATATGAAAAGATAAAAGAAAAATCTGATGAACAAATAAATATTAGTAAAAAAATAAGAGAGGATAAAGAACATGATATAGAATTATTGATATTAAAGGAAGCAGGAGAAAATAGTAGACATAATGCAACATCTATGCGAGAATGGATTATAAATATATTTAGTGGTATTTCAAATATTTTTAGTGGTATTTTCAATACTATTAAATTTGCATCAACTTTTTCTTTAAGTGTATTTGATAGTTTTAAAAGTATATTTATAGGGTTTCTGCCTATACTTTCTGCATTTGCTAAAAATGAAGTAATTACAGGGTTTTTAATACTAATATTTATTATAGTAGTTGTATTATATGGTATTAAAAGTGCTTCTGTTAGTAGTAATAGTAATAATGGAGGAATAAGCGGTGGAATAAGCGGTGGAATAAGCGAAATAAATTATAGATCTGATAATCAAACAGGTTTCAGTCCCTATGCAATATATTACGAATTGTTAGATACATATAAATATTATTCTAAAATGGCGAACAGTTTTAATTTAAATGACTATACAAGCGATTTACTTGGAAATACTGCTGAAGAAAATAATGGATACTATGGAACAGATGAAGATATTTTTAATATAAAAAGAAATGAATTAAAAAATGGTGAACGATATGATAATTTATCTTATATTAATCTTAAAAAATTAAAAATAGACAAGATAAGTGATGGAAATGAAGAAATAGCAACAGAAGACAAATATTATAATGTTTATTTACCATCAGAAAAATTCAAAGATGTTGATAATATGGAAGAAGTAAATAAATTACCATGGAATATTTTTACATCTTCTAAAAATGAAAAAATTTGGAAATTAGATTGTGAAAATATTGATTATATAATTAAAAATGGTGTAAAAAAATCTGTTTTTATTGCGGATGGAGATAATAAATGTAAAATTAATGAGGTTAGATTAAGAGATGCATATGTTTCAGATATTAAGGAAGACCCTTTAGCAACAATATATACAACAGAATATATTAAATAACTTTGATATATTTATTATCTAATATATTTTTAAAGGTATATATATTATGGTAATTTGCGATATTACAAGCAACCAATATATATGTAGAGATGATGATAAATATATAATTAATCAGAGTTTATCACAATATATTAATCAAAATTATATAACTATTAATGACAAAGAAATATCATTAACTACTAATTCATCAAATCATTATTTATTGAAAGATACAAGGGCACATTGTAGTGGTAAATGGCAGGATTGGTTCTGTATTCATAACTATCATAATAATAATAATGTAAATAAATATCCAAAAACCGACACTATGTCTATTGGTGTTTGCTATAATTATTGTGATTTAAAAGATAGAAAAGGATATGCTATAAAAACATATAATAAATGTTATGAGTATAATGACGATAATGATATAATATATAATCCTCTAGCACTTATAGCAATTTTTGGAACACACTTCAACGATAATATAGTAAATATTGGTGAAAATAATCTGCAAAATTATAATCATATTAAAAGTACTGTTGGTTTAAGAGGATCATATTTAAATGATTTATATAGAGTTAATAAAAATGATAAATTTATCTCAAAAGAATATATTGGTAAAATAACAAATAATCCACCACCATATGATAATAATTTGTTGGTACAAGGAATAACCAATAAACAAGATATATTATTATTGCAAATAATTAATACTATTGTAAATAAGAAAGATGGTGCTTATATTATAGATGAGATTAAAGGGGATATAAAAAAAGCATATTCGAATATATATAAATTTTATATTTTACCAAATATAAATAGAGAGGAGAAAAAACAAGATTTTTTAAATAAAATAAAAAATTATGTATTTGATATTGAAAAATTAGATAAATTATACGGAGTAGATAAAAATAAAAAGTCTAAATTTATCAATATTATTGCATATGTACATAATATTATGAGGTTAGTATGTTATGATAGTAAAGGGACTATATTAACTTATAAACAAATTAGTGATAATATTGAAAAAATACTTGATATTAATATAATTGATCGAAAAACTCATCAAGATATTACAAGAATATTTTTATATGCATGTTATAATTGTTTTAATATAAATCATACATTATTTAATGAGTATAGGATAGAAAAATCCTATGAAACTGACCAACTTACTGTGGATTTAACATTTGATGAAAATAACTTTATTAAATTTGATATTGATGAAAATGTTTTAAATGAAAATCCAACAGCATATAAATATGAGTTAACATATTATAACAATATCCCTTTTTATGAACACAAAGTATTATCTGATTATAGCGAAAATATTAAATATATTGATAAAATATTAATGGTTTTTTTGATGTTTTTTTGTGGAGTTATAGGTATATTTTTAATATATTGGTTTTTAATTTGGTTTAAGTTTACATGGCCTAGATTTAGTCCGATTGATAATATTATATTATGTATTAATTTCAGTCATTTATTTTATAAATGGTTATCATTTAGCATATTAAAATTTACTTGTCAAATGTTTTATGGATTTATATTTGCATTTCGTAGCAAATATAGTATTATTTCACTTACATTTAAAATATTTAATATTTTAATAATTTTAGTTTTATTGATTTACTTATATAATATAATTATGGAATTATTGAATGTTAATTATATTAATCTATTAGAAAAAATGAAATTTTCTCTACCGAATGATGATACAGGAACATATGTTAAAATATTTTTAAATATGATATATATATTTTTAATATATATATATATATACGCTGTATATATAGTTAAATATTCTCTTTCAGACAGTCAATATGATATAATTGCAAATATAGATGCAGATAAAACAATATCTGGAAACTTTGTAGATTATTTATTATTATATAAATATACTGATGAATTGATTTCTAAATATACCTCTATATATCCAGATTTGAATGAATTATCAAAATAAATGAATATAAGGATATAGAATATATTTAAAGGAATGAACAATAAGGATTATTAAATGGATGATAATAATATATATTTGCTAAATATTAAAACAATACAGGCGTCAACATTTAAGCAAGTTATTGATGCGTTGAAAGAAATACTGATGGATGTTAATTTGGAGATAGATGAGACCGGAATTAAAATTGTTGCGATGGATAATACTCATATTGTTTTAATACATCTCAAACTTGAAGCGGAAAAGTTTGAGATATATGAATGTGAAAAAAAAATATATGTTGGAATAAATATGTTAAGACTACATGCTCTTATAAAAACGATTACAAATAATGATATATTATCATTATATATTTTAAAGGATGATCCAAATCATTTAGGAATAACTATAGATAATAATGATAAGAATTATAAAACAAATTATAAGTTATCAGTATTAGATATAGATGTATTAAATATTCAAATACCTCCAGTAGATTTTCACACAATTATTAATATGCCTTCTTCATATCTTCAAAAAATTATTCGTGATATGCATAATTTGGCAGAGTTTATAGAGTTCAGAAACATTAATGATAAATTAATTTTAAGTTGCAAAGGTGACTTTTGTTATCAAGAAACTATTTTAGGTTCAGAAAAATCTCAATCGATCACAATTAAAAAGAATGGAGGCGAGGAAGATCAAGAAATAATCCAAGGAATATTTAGTCTTAAATATTTATCTATCTTTACTAAATGTACTAATCTTTCTAATACTGTTGAAATATATCTTAAAAATAACTATCCAATTATTTTAAGATATACCATAGCATCTTTAGGAGAAATTAAATTATGCCTCTCGCAACAGGATATTAGTTAATAAAATAAATCTAAAATAAAATTAACATTTTTTTTAATATTTTACAAAATTTTTATAGAACACAATACCACTAAGAAATTAATTTTATATATACTTTTTATAAATATATTGTAAATATTTAGAGATTAGGTGTTTTTTGCAAATGAATTCACCTCCAATAAAAATAAAGGAAGCGACAAAAAATACATGTTCAAGAATTTTAACTCCTAAGCAAGTAGGTCAGACCCTAAGCAAGTAGGTCAGACCCTAAGCAAGTAGGTCAGACATGTTGGTTTATGGCAACTTTTGTCGCTATGTTTTATAGTCAACGTAGCATATTTTTATAATTCACACCCTCTAATAAATTATAAAAATCCTGCAGTAGATAAACAAATTAAATCAATAATTGGTGCTGTAATCTAATAAGAATATTAGATGCAATAAAAAAAGTTATAACGCCCTTATTTTTGGATGTAAAATATATTTAAAATATATATTTTGTATTTTACTCAAAGTATTTTCTAGTACTATCATTATTTCATTCATACATAGAAAATATTTTTTTGACATTATAATATAATCATCATATATCATATATTTAATATATCTATTAATTTCATTAAAAATAGTTTGAAATCGGTTCATTATAATTAAAATTATATTATATTTCTTTAAGTATATAATACAAGAATATCATTATTTGTTAATATATATTATGTTAATATATAATATATAAAGGATGCCATATTTATCACCAAAACTACAAGTATAAAAATAGAACAAAATAGGTATTTTATCGTAATACTAGAAATCAGCATCCAGAGTAAATTTGCGTAGATCTGTATGTTCCTGCTTACTACCAACATTTGCCTTGCTATATTGTGAAACACGACTTTCAAAGAAGTTGGTTTTACTTTCAATAGATATTCTTTCCATAAATGGGAAAGGATTATTAGAGTTCCATATTTTATCATAATTTAATTGTGTTAATAATCTGTCTGCAACAAACTCGATGTATACAGACATTAATTCGGAATTCATACCTAGCATAGAGCAAGGGATACTTTCTATAATAAAGTTTTTCTCAACTTCTACTGCTTCTTTTACTATATTATGTACCAATTCTTGAGGGAGACGATTTTGTATTTTTGAATATAAAAGTACTGCAAATTCTACATGCATTCCTTCATCCCTACTAATTAATTCATTCGAAAACGATAGACCTTGCATTAGTCCCCTTTCTTTTAACCAAAAAATACTGCAAAAAGCACCACTAAAAAATACACCTTCGACTAGAGCGAATGCAATCAGTCTTTGTGAAAATAGCGCGCTTTCATCATTAATCCACTTAAAACACCATTCGGCTTTTTTCTTAATACATGGCATATAATTAATTGCATCTAACGCTTCATTTTTTTCCTTAGGTTCTTTAAAGTATGTATCAATCAATAGTGAATAAGTTTCAGAGTGAATATTCTCAATTGACATTTGGAAAGCATAAAAAAACTTTGCTTCAAGTACTTGAACATCATTTAAAAATCTTTCTCCTAAATTAATATTAACAATTGTATCACTTGAACTAAAAAATGCTAGTATTTGTTTGATAAAAAATTGCTCATTTTTATTTAATTTGTTAAAGTCTGCTAAATCTTTGCTTAAATCTAACTCTTCTGCTGTCCAAAAACAACTTAGTGCCTTTTTATACATTTCCCACATATCATAATGTTCTATTGGAAAAATAGTTAATCTTGTGTTTGGTTCTAGAAGAGGTTCATTTTTATTAGACATTATATTATAATAGCAATATATATTTATATAATAATTTATTTTTTATAATTAAAAAAATGATATATATATTAAATATTATATATATACAATCAAATCATGAATAATGAGAATTGTTTAAAATTTATTGATTTATTTTGCGGAATTGGAGGTTTTCATCAGGCGTTAAAAAAATATAATTATAAATGTGTTATGGCGTGTGATATTGATGAAAAATGCAGAGAAGTTTATGAAGAAAATTATGGTATTAAACCTGAAAAAGATATTAAAAAGGTAGATGAAAAAAGTATGGCAGACTTTGATATATTATGTGCTGGTTTTCCTTGTAATTCATTTAGTAATGCGGGTAAAAAAGGGCATTTAGTTGATCCACGAGGAACATTATTTGAAGATATTTTAAGAATTGCTAATGAAAAAAGACCAAAATTTATGTTTTTAGAGAATGTCAAACATATAAAAAAAATAGATAACGGAAATTCATTCAACCATATAATTAAAAGAATTAATGAAACAGGATATTATGTAAATAATGATGATACTATTTTTGAACTTTCACCACATAATTTAGGTATACCACAGCAACGCGAAAGAGTAATATTTGTATGTATTGAAAAGAATATATATGATAAAAGCAAAATTATTGATTTTAAACTTCCTAATATACCAATAGATATTTCTAGAATTATTGATACAGATAAAAATGTAACAGATAAATACCGGATTTCAGAAGATACTGAGAATATATTAAATATATGGGATATGATGATTCAAGTATTTGATAATAAAGAAACTTTAAGTCCCACAATTTTATGTAATGAGTTTTACAAAATATATGCAAAAGAAGAATTTGAAAGATTGCCTGTATGGAAACAAGATTATATAAAAAAGAATAAACCCCTCTATAATAAGTATAAAAAAGAATGGGATGAATGGTATTATAAATACAAGGATATCTTACAAAAGAAAGAAATATTTGGTAAATTAGAATGGCAGACAGGACCTAAAAAACCAAATGATAGTATTTGGAACTACTTTATACAATTTAGACAATCTGGAATTAGAGTTAAGAAAGCACACTATTTTCCTACACTAGTTGCAATTGTTCAAACACCAATTTATGCAAAAGAAAAAAGGTATATTACACCTAGAGAATGTGCTAGGTTACAATCATTCCCAGATAATTTCATATTGCATAGAAATGATAATGTTTGTTATAAACAATTTGGAAATGCGGTAAATGTAGATGTTGTTAGTTATATTATAGATTTAACACTTAAAACTTACTCCTTTATATAGTCATTATATAATATGTTATATATATCAACTGCTAATATATCTGAGTTATCTTCATTAACGAGTTCAGGGAATGTATAAATATATTGAGGGTATTCTTTTGTAAAATGAGTTAAAATTTTGCTTTTATAAGAAATACTTCCTGAATCTTGTTTAATATATTCTGTACTATTAAATGTTTTTGGAATAGCATATATTTTTCTCTCGTTGATAACTATAACTAGTGTATTGATATCTAAAGTATGTTGAGAGGTTGACTTACAATTTATCATAATTATATCTCCTCCTGATCTATTTAATTTTACCTTTATAGAGAAATAAACATCATTTATAATAATATCATTCTTATATTCAGAACCAATACCATGTAAATTATCTAAATCTACTATATTTATTATTCCTATATTCTGGAGCATACTTATCAACGCTTTTTCGCCGAGTTTCCCATAAATAAATTTATTTTCATTTTTTTGTGGAGGAAATTTTTTACTAATTTTAATTAACTCTCTATAACATTTTCTCATTTCATCTTCATTTTTTTCCATCTTCATCTCTTCAATTATATATTCGCACATCATTTCATCTTTAGTTGCCATCCTTTAATGTTAAATAATTAACATCATTAATTAAATAATATTAATCAATTTTTATTAAATTTTATCTTAAGCAGAACATAATACGCAAGTATCCCCATTATCTTCGACACACCTCCTCTTTTTTTTAGCAAATTCAGGATCAATTGTAAACTGTTGTGTTTTTGCCTTTGGTCTTGTGCGAAGATAATATGAACCTGTTTTTAAACCTTTAGAGTGTCCATAAAAATGCATAGATGATAACTTTTGAAAGTCGGGTTCTTCCATAAATATATTAAGACTCTGAGTTTGGCAAATATATTGCCCTCTATCTGCAGACATATCTATAATATTGCGTTGCTTTATTTCCCATGCCGTTTTATAAATCGCTTTTAATTCATCATCTATTTCTGGGATATTTTGCACACTTCCCTCATGTAAAATAATAGTATCTTTAAGTTCCTTACACCAAAGTCCTTTACTAATTAAATCATTAATTAAGTATTTATTAATAATAATAAACTCTCCACTTAATGTTTTACGTTGAAAAATATTGTTAGTGAATGGTTCAAAACTCTCATTAAATCCCATTATTTGAGATGTTGACGCGGTAGGCATAGGTGAAAGTAAAAGACTGTTGCGAACACCATAATTTATTATATCCATACGAAGTTTATCCCAATCATATCTTGTACTCGGTTCTGTATTCCATAAATCAAATTGAAATAATCCTTGAGAAATTGGACTACCTTCAAATGAACTATATGCTCCAATATATTTAGGATTACTTATATCTTTTTCAAACTCATTAACATAATCGTTGATATTCTCGTCAAGTATTTTATTATTAATATTTTTTATATTATTAATAATATTATAACGTTTTTTAGATAACTCCATAGATGCCTCTACTGCCGCATGGTATATTGTTTCAAATATATCTTTGTTTAATTGTTTAGCATTATCGCTTTCAAATGGGAATCTTAATTTAATAAATACATCTGCTAATCCTTGAACACCAATACCTATTGGGCGATGTTTTAGATTAGATACGCGTGCTTTTTCAATTGGATAGAAATTCTTATCAATAACCTTATTCAAGTTTTTAGTAATTACTTTTGTAATATCATGCAGTTTTTCAAAATTAAATATACCATCCTCAATATATGAAGGGAGACATATAGATGCTAAATTACATACTCCTGTCTCTTCTGGTGAAGAATAAATTAATACTTCTGCGCATAAATTGCTTGATTTAATAGTTCCAAGATTTTTTTGATTGCTTTTTCTATTTGCTGAATCCTTGTATAGAATATATGGCACTCCTTGTTCAATCTGTGCTTCTAATATCTTAAACCAAAGATCTTGTGCATTTACTTGTTTTAAATATTTACCTTCACTTTCATATTGTTCATATAACTTTTTAAAATCATCACCATAAACATCGCTCAATCCCCTACACTTATCTGGGCACATAAGAGACCATTTCCCTTCTGTTTTTACTCTTTCCATAAAAAGATCTGAAATCCATAATGCTAGAAATAAATCACGACACCTATCTTCCTCACTACCATGATTTTTTTTAAGTTCTAAAAAACATTCAATATCACTATGCCATGTTTCAAGATATACTGCAATACTTCCAAGTCTTTTTCCTGCTTGATCAATATATCTTGCAGTATTATTGAAAACTCTTAGCATCGGTATAATACCATTAGATGTTCCATTAGTTCCTCGAATATGACTGCCATTTGCTCTTATTTGATGAATATGTAATCCAATTCCGCCTGCATATTTAGATATTAATGCAACCTCTTTTAATGAATCAAAAATACCTGCAACACTATCGTCATTAATACTACATAGAAAACAACTACTTAATTGTGGACGATTCGTTCCTGCATTAAATAAAGTAGGTGTTGCGTGTGTAAAATATTTTTTACTCATTAGATCATATGTTTGTAAAACCTCTTTAATATCATTTCCATGAATACCTATTGCAACACGCATCCACATATGCTGAGGTCTCTCAATAATCTTTTTATTAAGACGTAAAAGATATGCTCTTTCCAAAGTCTTAAATCCAAAATAATCAAATAAATAATCTCTTTGGTAATCTATATATGTATTAAGTTTCTCTTTGTTGTTAACTACAATATTATATAATTCATCAGATACTAATGGTGTATGACTATCTTGATTATCTACATTATTATATAATATATGCACAGTTTCACTAAACGACGGTGATGTATTCTTATGATGATTTGATACTATAATTCTAGATGCCAAAATACTATAATCAGGATGTTCAATAGACATACTACTGCATAAATAAGCCGCAAGTTCATCTAATTCATACGTTTTAACACCATCATAAATACGTGTACATACCTTTTGTGCTATTTCGGATACATCAATAGTTAATCCATTAGATAGATTTTTCAATCTATTTAATACCTTATCGAAACTAACATCCTCCATTTCACTATTACGTTTAATAACACGCATTTTTATGTATCTTGTTATATCTATATATATAATTTGTTTTTATATATATTAGCAAAAATAAATATTATCTTATTTAAATTATAGACTATTATCGCTATCATTATCATAAGTATTATAATAATTATCTTCTATTTCATTAGTTTCAGAAGTTTCAGAAGTTTCAGAAGTTTCAGAAGTTTCAGAAGTTTCAGAAGTTTCAACAGTATTATCATAATTATAATTACATATTAGTTTCCTTCCTTTCGAAGATGATATCCAGCATTCTATTTTGATCTTTCCACTATGCTCTTTACGATGACACTCCTTACATATTGCTACTAAGTTATGCTTTGCATTTTTGTGAAAAGAATTATTTATAAATCCATTTTTATCTGCTGTATGTTGATATACAATATGATGTGTTTCTTCTGCTTTGTTTTTATTGCAAATATTACACATGTCAATAATTATTTTAGAGTTATATCTAGAACTTTTTTTATTCAATATGTTATTATTAATACCGTCAACTTCTTTTCTATTTAATTCCGCATTTTTCATAAAATCTAATGGCATATCTAGAGTTCGACAAACTTCAATTCCATAATTATTATTACCTTGTCCTTCTTGGATTACTCTGTCATATATAATATTGTTATTTTCATCAAATGTTATTCTAATATGCTTAACAAAAAGTTTTAATTCTTTAATATTATTTTTAATTGTTGATAATTTTGTTAATTCATGTAAATGTGATGCAAATATAAAAGACGCCCCCTTATTTATCAAAGTGTCTATGCCACTTGCAACAATTGAAATAGCAGATATTGATTCTGTACCACAGCAAATCTCATCGCCAATAACTAGACTAAACTTATTGCATCTTTTAAGTATATTTCTTAATTCTGTCATCTCAACAGTAAAACTAGACATTCCTTTATAAATATTATCTAATCCTGATATTCTTGTAAATATACTATGGTATGGATAATATTTAAATGATGATGCAGAAACAAACATTCCTGCTTGTGCCATAATAATATTCAATCCAACTGCTTTCATAAAAGAAGACTTTCCGGAAGCATTAATACCATATAGTAAAATACCATTTTTATTAAGTGATATATTATTACCAACATATTGAAAATCATCTTGGATCCTCTCTATAATTGGGTGACGCATATTTGTTGATTCCATAAATGAAGATTTTTCTGATGTTGTTATACAGTCTATTACAGGTCGTGTATAACAATAATCAAACGCATTCTTTGCAGAATTTGCAGCTATATCAACTCTAACTAAATATTTAACTATTATATCTAAAACATTTGCGTTGTTATTTACAAAGTTAATTACAAATTCTTTATAATGACTTAATACTAATTGAGATATTTGCTGACTATATTCTACAATATTATTGCTTTCCTTTATAATATTAGCATTTGTAAGTTTATATATTGATGAAGATGACGATAATAATTTCTTTTCAAAGGAATTCATAAATTCTCTTTTATTTTTTAAAGCAGTCTCAAATCTTTTTTTTGTAATAGTTAAATAGTACCCTTCGCGATTATTATTTTCAATTTTACACGTTGTTGTATCATTTTCGCCTATTTTTGCAATCTTTTCACAATATGAATTAATTATATCTAATGATTTATTATATTTATCTAATAGCGAATCTATATCTGTGTAAATCCCTTTCTTAAAAAAATTAATAATATTTGATTTATCTTGTAAGTTTGTTAGATTGTATTTTCCTGCTTCATCTAAATCTATAATATTAATAAATTGCAATATTACGCTATCAATATCAGTATTACTAATAATCTCATTAGGGAAATTTAAAATTAACTTAATTTCTTTTGTTGATATTAATGATTCATTTAATGATACCCAATCATGCGGTGCCATTTTATTTGTTTTCATCTTTCTTTTTAGACGCTCTAAATCCATTATAGCAGATAGATGCTTACGTACAATTAAATATTTATTGTCTTTTAATAATAGATCAACATCATCATATGTCTTATTAATATCTTCTACATTTATCATAGGTTGTAAGAGTCGCTCTTTAAATGTACGATATCCAAAAGCAGTCGAGCATCTGTTTAAAATATCTATTAAAGGTTGATCGCCTTGATATAGTCCTAGAACATTTAATTGAATTGCTGAGTTAAACTCAATTATCATATTTTTATTCATTTCAAAAACTTCTGGTGCTTCTTCAAGACCTTTAACAATATCTGAATTATGTTCATATGCAAACTCTAATAGGCAACATAGAGAAATCCGTGAATTATTATATTTTTCTAAGTTTAATATCTCTATAATAGAAAGAAAACCCTTTTTAATTATAAAAATTTTTTCTAATAAATCTCTCTGTTTATTAATATTACTTAAAAAAGATAAATGTTCATATTTATCCCATTTGTAATGAACTCGAATATTATTGATATTTAAATTTTTCAATATTCTCTTCTTATATTCTTCTTCAATTGCTTCGCTAATTATAATTAGTTCTGATGGATTATATGTGCTTATAAAGCGAAATACTTCATCGTTGGCAAATTCAGGATCATCTTTAGTAGAAGATACTTCATATACAAATGTTTTTCCAGTTGATAAATCAATACCTGAAATACCTGCGATAATATATCCATCAATTACTTCATAATATATTACCATTATATAATTACTCTTTTTATTTACAATATTAACATTAGTCCCCGGTGATATTATCTCTGTTACTTTACGCTCAGGATTAGGAGGATCAGATACTTGTTCAACTAATACAATTGTATAATTATTTGCTAATATTTTATCTCTAAATTTAGGAAGAGACGCAAGAGGGAATCCTGCCATTACTGGATTAGCAATTGATATTTCAGCAATAGTCTTGTTTTTACGCGATGTTTGAATACCGCATAATTCTGCTATAATATACACATCATTATTAATAGAAGTATCTGTGTTCTGATATATCGTATATATTTCAAAAAATGAACCAACTTGCATTAATATAATACATTTATCTCCATATTTTTCCTTGTATATCCTAGTATATTCTAAGTAATCCTCAATCATTTTATATTAATATTATTATCACATTATATAGTTGATATATTCTTATATGTTAATGTTTTATAAAATCGCTAAACTGCAATATATTCAGTATAAAATGGTGTACATAAATAATTTATTATAATTTTACGAAAATATTTAATTAATACGTCTTTTTTTTGTTCTACTATATGGTTTCCTTGATGTACTATCTGATTCTTTTGTTGTACTATCTGATTCTTTTGTTGTACTATATGGTTTCCTTGATGTACTATATGATTTCCTTGATGTACTATCTGATTCTTTTGTTGTACTATCTGATTCTTTTTTTTCAATAGTCAATATAATGGGTTTATGATCAGATACTAAACCATATAAATCACTTACTGCTTCTCCAAAACCATTATATATCTCTGTACTAAAAGTAAATCTTTCATGTATAGATTCTTTAACCCAAACATGATCTATTACATTTTCACCTCTTGAATTTGTTGGATTTATTTTATCATCAACCTTAATATTTACAGGTTCTATATATGTGTATCCATGTTCTTTTAACAAAGAAAATGGCGCATTATTCCAAGAAATAACATGTTCTAAACTTAATATTTTTTTATCTCTATTTCTGTGCGTACATGCTTTTATCAAATTAAAACCATAATCTGTTTGGATATGCGATGTAAAGGACTCTTTAAATTTATGTTCATCTTTTTTAATTTTGTGCCCATGTTCACCACACATATCACAAGGTTTATGTTGTGCATCATTACGATATTTATTATAGTATGTTTGTTGCGCAGTATGCATTTGTTCTAACAATATTGAATCATTACAATAAACAGAATTAAAATCACCTAATATAATATCTGGAGACATTTTTAATACTTCTTTCAATAATGCAAGTTTAATCTCTAAATATGTTTGAAATGTATTATCATCTAATTCTAAATCTACAAAACGGCCTCCTTCTAAATGTAAATTTGCTATTCTAATATGAAACACAGTATCTTCTATAATTATTGCATTTCTTGGAACAACCCCTTTATAAAACTGTAGAGAAGTGTTAATACACGTAATAAAACTAAATCGACTACTTTCTATATTGTTTGAATATGCTTTAACACTTTCATACGTATCATCATCTTTAATAGCGTCCTCTTGTGTAAGCAATAACATTACATTTTTTTCGGTAATTAGTTTTTTTAACTCTTTGTCAAAAGTAATAGGATATGATTTATATCCTTCCCATGTATAAACATTAAATGAACATAATACAAGTTTATCGCCTATACCACCAACCTTCTTTAATTTTTGCTGGATTAGATGCTTGTATTCTTTTTTTATTACCCCATTTTTTTTAAAGTATTTTGTTATATTAATTTTATTCTTTTTATAAATAACATAAAATAACTTTTTGTCTGTTATATGTATCTTTCTGTATCTGTTATTTAGAAAAATATTCATTCTATAATAAGAAGATATATACTTCTTATCTATTTTAAATAATATATATAGTAATTATTAAACACATAAAGATATTTATAAATAATAATTATTATTAGATGCGTAAAATGCGTAATTGTATATTTAAATCTAATTATTTACATGAATTACCAGATGACATCAAACAACTTATTTATAAATGCGTATATAAAGATATATTTTCCACTGTATTAAAAGAATTACATTCAAATATTGACAATTTGAAATATTATAATATTCTAAAATATTTTATTAATAACCAAGAAGAACCTAAACTCAATATATTAAATTATCTTTCACGAAATATTTATACACGAAGAGAACGAAGAGAACGAAGTTATAGAAGTAAAGAAACTCAATTTTCTCTTTATAAAAGTCATTTAACATCTAATGTCATATCTAAATTAAATATAAATAAATTAAAAATACCTTCAAATATATTTATGTATTTAGATAAAAAAATAGCACAACCCTTTATAAACTCTATGCAAAGTTCTATAAATAATATGTATATTGATGATTCTGGTGTATATTTTGTATTAGAATATGATAGGTATTTTTCTTGCTTTGCAGAAATATTTTTAATTCTGCTTTCATTCTGGAAATATATTAGACGCAAACTTTATGAGTTTTATGAATTACATAAAGAGGCATATAGAATACATATTAAAAAATTAATTAAAGATGAATACCGCTCAGGACTATATTTATTAAGTGATGATAATATTAATGATGTTATTTTAGATAATAATTTTGAAAAAATAAAGAGAGATAATAATACATTATATAAAAAAATTGTAAAACATCGCAGTTATGTTGACAATACTGAAAGTTTTTATGTAAATTTTGAAATATGTAATATTATTGAAAATTATAGTATTGAAAATAATGTGATGATAATAAGATTATTAGGATTATGAAAGATTACCTTTTATTTGTTTTTTCCTTTTATTTTATTAATAGCTACTATATCCTTATCTGATAAGTAATCATCACTTATTGATTTTTTTGAAAGTTCTGTTATAAGGTCTTTAAAATACGTGTCAGTATCTTTAGACAATTCTGTTGATAACTGCGAATGTTTCTTTTTATACATATTCGCAATATTTATATAATCTTTATTTTTTTGAAGATTACTTCCATTTTTATTATATACATATATATAATTATTTTCCATATATTTCAAAATTTCTTTATCATTAAATATTTTTGGGTCCATCTTATATTTGGTAATTAATTTTTCATAAATATCATAGTAAGAATAATAATCATATACAGGGCATACTAATTGTCGATTAGTATACGATATTATATTATTCTTAATATCATCTATAAATATTGTTCTATTATTTAATATATATTCGGTATTCTTTTCATCTTTCATAGAAGGGTATTTTTTAAGTAATGATTTAATAATTAAAGGGTAGATATTTGCTAATGATTTTTTCCAATCTTGTGTCATAGAATTCTCTCTAGTAAAAAATGGACGATTAACTTTGATATTTAATGCTTTTTCAATATTTTTTCCAAGTATTTTATTAGTCCATTTATAACTACTATTAGTATAAAAAAACACTTCAACATTTTTAAATTTTTTATCGCAGAATGTTATAAAATCATAAACATATGGACGTAATAATCCATCCTTTAATTCTTCTCGCATATCTAGTTCAATATTTTGACATTCAGTATTTATTCCCTTCTTTTTGCATGTATTAAATATAAACTCTAATAAATCATTCTCTTTAGATTGCATATTGATATTTCCTATTATAGTCTGATCTATATCAAAAATTATTATAAATGGTTGCTTCTTCATATTGAATTCCTATTATAATAATTTATTAAAAAATAATATAAAGGTTAAATGATATTATTTATCATTATAATTAATGGAATTAGCATCACAGTTTGATGATGTTTTAAAAGTTGTTGAAAGAACCAATTTAGATACTCTGGAATTAAGTAATGAAATTAAATTAAATTTCTATAAATATTATAAGCAATCAACAGTTGGTGATTGTAATATTAGTGAACCTTATACGATATTCTATAAAGAGCATGCAAAATGGGAAGCATGGAATAGTATTAAAGGTATGTTAATTGAAGACGCTATGAATAATTATATTTCACTTTATAATGATTATATAAAGTAGATACCTAATATAGAATAAAATATTTCATTTATTATTATTAGAAAATATCCAATAATAATATTGATGTATTTTTCAATAAATGAATATTCTTTAGATTTATATAATATTACTAAAACTATTAATATGAAAAGAATAGTATGCAACATTTCTAATGCAAGATAAAAGTTTAATTTATACAAATTAAAATTAATTATTTTTTTTGCATTATTATCAAGTGAATAATTATGGAATGTATCAGAAAATGCATTTATATTACTTTGTATAATAAATTGTAATTTATTTATTGTCTCATTATATTCGTTTTTATTATTATATGATAATATTATTATATTATCATTCATTATTTTGCTTTCTTTTGATTTACCTTTTAACACTATTTGCTTTTCACTATATTTCTTTACATATTCAAGTAATATTCGAGCATTATCATGTAATTTTAATGATATTTCAGATTTTTTTGTATTTTCTGGAAGTAGTAATTTAATAGTATATGAACATTTTATTTCATTATACATCTGTTTTATTCCAATATTATCCATATTGTTTATTAAATCATTAATAAATTCTATGTCATTTTCTTCTAATAATAATTTATCTCTATCAACATCTTTATCATCATCATCAACATTTGTACTTAATGAAACTAATGTATTTTTATTAATATATATAATATGTTCTTTTGCAATATTTTCATATATATTTAAATATATGTTATTTAATTTATGTATTATAAATGGATCTTCTTTATTATGAGATATGACATAATTATATATTAAATATATAAATATTTTGTATCCTAATATTTCTTGTGTATCTTTTGATGTTATATTATTAATATCAATATAACATATATCTTTTAATAATATGTTAATATTATTATCATTAACAAGTTCATTTGGTATTATAAATTTATAATTATTAATTAATCCAGTATCTATGAATTCCTTAAAATTTTCTGGTGCTATAGGTTTTAATATATTATCATCTTCTAAAAAATTTGTTAGTTGTAAATTATTATATGAAATATTTTTTAAATTATTAAGAAATATTGCAATAGTATTTGATGTTGTAATAGTTCCTTTGTTATTTAATAATCTTATTGCATGCGATACTACTACATCTGTTTTTTGATACTCTCCATCATCACCCTCATATAAATCATATAAATCTTTATAAACATTTCTATTAAATATGTATGTATATATATAACTGTGTAAATATATATATATAAATATTATAAAGATGATATAATAAATATATGGATGTTTTTCATATATTTCTATAAATATTATTTGGCAACTATCATTATTTCCACAGTATTTATTATTAACTACTGTAATAAGTAGATTAAACATATTATATATTAATCCAATAAATAGTAAAATTATTATAAGCAATAGTAGTTTAACTATGTAATTATAATATACAATAACACTATGGATATATAAATCTGATGAATTATTATCATAGGTGTTGTTAATATTATATAGGTTGCTTTTACATGGATAACTTAGATTAATAATATAATTTAATAACCTGTATTTATATTTATCTTTTAAAATTATATTTTCAGGATCTTCTGACGTATATTCAAGAATGATATCATTAATACAATATATTGAAAATAAAATATAATTTATAATATTTAATGCTAATATAAATACAAATGATATTATTAAAATAATAATCATTATGCAAAAGATCAATATCTTAATATTATTGTTAAAACTCTGACAATTGTAATTAGTCATTATATTAAAATATACTTATATTTTGTCTCTTTATTTAATATTTATAAATTAATT
>Ga0114979_10000537_pt1 | contig 24907 bp, 28 predicted proteins | sample S_140625_EF_Meta_FD_87315 | JGI IMG/M metagenome (GOLD analysis project Ga0114979, IMG submission 87315) | Freshwater microbial communities from Lake Simoncouche, Canada to study carbon cycling - S_140625_EF_MetaG | ecosystem: Environmental > Aquatic > Freshwater > Lake | place: Lake...
TTCAATGGTAATGTGAATTTCGGCAATGGAACTTTATCAGGAAATGGTAATATCACTGGCGGTAATATCACGGCGTGTAGTGCTATTTCCACAGCAACTTTTAGTTCCACAGGCAATGCAACCAGTGGTAATGTTTTAACCGGCGGACAAGTCAGTGCTAGTGGTAATATCACATCAGGTTCTTATGTGGTGGCTCAAAACCTTATTGTTGGGCCCGGCATAACTGGCGGTGTTATTAGTGCTTTGGGCAATATCACTGGGGGCAATTTCATCACCGGTGGCATTATATCAGGTAATGTAGTGGGTAATATTACAGGAACCACTGTCAGTGTTATTGGTAACATAACTGGGGGCAATATTGGTACCCTTGGCACAATATCAGCCAATGGCAACATAACTGGTGGTAACCTATCAATCTCAGGCAACATAACTGGTGGCAACTTATCAGTCTCAGGCAACATAACAGGTGCTAACGTCAACACCAACAGCATTGTGGGAATCACAATTACTATTAGTGGTACTAGTATTAGTTTGAATCCCACAGGCAATATCAATGTCAACAGTAGATACCTTTCTAATTTACCAGAACCAGTTCAGAATCAAGACGCGGCCACCAAGAACTATGTGGACACTATAGCACAAGGCCTGCACATTCATCAACCAGCCAACTTGGCCACCACATCAGACCTGGCCACTTGGATGGGTATCTCATCAGGCAACGTGGTGTATGCTCAACCGGCCGGTATTGGCAATGGTACTGGTGCCACATTAACATTCTCAGGTAATTCACTCACTGCATTGGATGGTGTTGCTGTCACCAATGGCATGAGATTACTGGTTAAAAATCAAGCCAATGCTGTGACCAATGGTGTGTACAGTACCAGTGCCAATGCTTTTGTTATCACAAGATCAGTTGGTGAAGCCAATGGTGGTGAACTCGATGGCGGCGACTTCTTGTTTGTCAGCACTGGTAATGTCAACGGAGCCACCAGTTGGGTACAGACCACAGACTTTGTGGTTATTGGTACCTCCAATGTGGTGTTCCAACAGTTTTCAGGTGCGGGTACATATAGTGCCAATACACAAGCTGGATTGGTATTGGTTGGCTCAGTATTCAATGCCAAAGTAGACAACACCACAACTGCATTTGACGGTTCGGGTAATATCATTGTCAAGGCCGGTGCTGTATTAACCACTCCCAACATTGGTGCCGCTACCGGCACAAGCGTAAGCACAACCGGTACTATAACCGGATCAAGCATACTGGGATCAGTAGTAAGTGCAAGTGCCAACATCACAGGTGGTAATGTATTAACTGGTGGACTTGTAAGTGCTACAGGTAATATTGCCGGCAACTATTTTATTGGTAACGGATCTGCACTGACCGGTATCACGGTAGGTGCTGGATCACAAATTATCAACGGTACCAGTAATGTTACTGTGGCATCTGGTGCAAATGTCACCGTTGGCATTGCCGGAACAACCATAGCAACATACGCCAGCACCGGTGAGTACATAACCGGAATCATCAGTGCATCAGGTAATATCGTATCAGCAGGCAATGTAACTGGTGGCAATATTTTAACTACTGGATTGATCTCAGCCGCAGGCAATATCGCCGGTAACTACTTTATTGGCAACGGATCACAATTGACTGGAATAGCCAGTGGCGGTGGAGCAAGCGATGCCCGTGTGATGGGATATAATTTAGTATTTGGAGGATAATATGGCAGCACCCAATTTAATCAGTGCAACAACAATAACCGGCAAAACAGCATTGTCACAATTGACAACAGTCACAGCAAACATAATAACCAACGCCGCGGCAAGTGGCACAGTTGTAAAATTAAACACCGTGACCCTGTCAAATTACACAGCTAACACAGTTACATCAAATGTCATGATAAATCGCAGTAGTACCGCGTACTATATCAGCGGAACCATTAATGTGCCGGCTAATTCAACCTTGGTGCTGTTGGCCAAAGATACCACCACATACTTGGAAGAAGGTGATGTGCTACAAGCAAATGTCAGTGCAAATACCGCAATCAGCATGTCGGCCAGTTATGAACTAGTGGTATGATAACATGAGAACCAGAAGCAATTACGGAGTACTGGGCAGTCAGCAGACCGTGGGGTTGGCATCAACTGGGTTTTTTGCCACCATGGTTAACCAGCAATTGCTCAAAGGTGCAGGAATCTGGCCAGGCTCAATTTCTGTGGATTTTTTGATGGTAGCTGGCGGCGGAGGTGGCGGAGGTGACGTTGGTGGTGGTGGTGGAGCAGGCGGAGTAATATATTCAACTAATAACCCTCTTGTGGCTGGAACATATACCATCACCGTTGGTGGTGGTGGTGGTGGATCTTCTTCTGGTGGCACAAGAGGAGCAAGCGGAACTAATACTATAATTACTAACACACTTATTAGTACTCTTACTGCTGTAGGTGGTGGTGGGGGTGGTTCGTGGAATGGTGCTGTGGCCGGTGGTCTTGGTGGTGGTTCAGGTGGTGGTGGGTCTAATTTTTCTGCGGCCATAGGAACTGGTACAGCGGCACAAGGATTTGCTGGCGGTCAATCTGCTGGCAGTGGTGGTAGTACAAATGACTATTCGGGAGCATCAGGCGGCGGCGGAGCAGGCCAAGCAGGTGGAGCAGGTGCAACCAGTGGCTGGAGTGCTGGATCAACCACAATTGGTTATGGTGGTAGAGGAAAAAGCGACTCAGAAGTTGGTAATTTTTTAAGTGCAACTTCTAGTGGTGTAGTAAATGCTTCGTCTATGAGATACATTGCCGGTGGCGGTGGTGGCAGTAGTGATAGTGGAACCTATTACGGAGTAGGTGGCGACGGTGGCGGTGTTCGTGGCAATGGCGGTTCAGCAGTTGCAAACAGTGGGGGTGGAGGTGGAGGTGGAGGTTCGAGTGGTGGCGGCACCGGTGGCTCAGGATTGGTTATTGTTAAGGTACCTAGTACAGCTATTGCTACAGTAATCACAGGAACCTCCACACTTACAACCACTGGTGGGTATAATTATTATAAATTTACTGCTTCGGGCAGTATAACATTCTAAATAAATAAAATATTATGACACCTATAAAATCCCCAGCACCAGTAGCAGTTGATGCACCTGCTCCATCTACAAAGCCACCAATCCCGCCACAGGTGACTAAAAAAACACGTCCACGAACACTCCCCCTGTGCCGGACGCTGTTACAGAAGTTTGACCCAAATACGAATAAATAAAACATTATGATACTAAACGACATTTTTGACCCAAAAAGCCTTGTGGTAGAATTTGCCCCTGCGGGCAGTGGTGATGATCGCGAGCCTGATGAAGAAGCAATCTTACAGACATTGGCTTCACGCTGGTGGCTGGGCAATGAACAAGACATGATCCGGGCCCAAAAGACCCTGGCAGCCATGGGCTGGGAAATTGGCGAAGATGAAGGCTATGATAACGGTGGTGTGTTTGTGGTGCGTTCAGGTGACGAACACGGCAAGAGTTATATTTCATGGCCACATGAAGATCTACAATTGGACGAAAACTGGAAACACCGGTTGGCCGGTGCCGCACTGGCAGGTGCCATGGCCCTGGGTGCTGGTGGTGCTCATGCCAGGGTCACTGGAGACGAGGATCCCAGTATTAATCGTTTGACCGGAAAACCCATTGCCACACAAGTTACTCCCAGTGCAGAACAACCTGCTGCCGCTGTGAAAAAAGGATTCAGTGCAGAATACCTAAAGAGCGTGATTGATGGCTCACATCCAAGACCCTTGATCAGCAAAGAACGTGCTCAAGAATTACTAAAACAACAAGAAGTAAAAGAAGTCAGCGATCGAACGCTAACCAGTTACTTGACCAAAGTACATGCTGACAGTCAAAAACATCCAGCAGACACCACCAAGCGAGCCCCACAAAAGGCCAATCGTAGTGTCACAGGATTTTCCAAAGCATTTAATCGACTAGACAGTCGCAAAAGTGACGGCAGTCTAAACGAATTTGCCCCCGGCGGCGGCGGCGATTCAGGCAACTATTTTAAAGAGTTGGCCTCGGCCTGGTACAATGGCACCTTTGACTCAGGCAGTTTGCAAAAAGGCATCAAGAGTCAACAAGATGTTGAACGCCTGTTGAATCGTGGTATTGTGTGTCCAGATGGTGTCACCCGCAAATTTGGCATAGATTACAACTCAGACTTTGATGGCGTGGTCATATCCAGCGATGACTACTATGAACATGCTGATCACGACGACACCATAGACAGTCGCACAGGTCAAAAATGGGGGCCATATGACTACATGGAGTTTGGGGGCGAAGAACTGGATGAATCAGCCAAATGGCGTGATCCCAAGTACAAAGGTCAATTGTACACTCAAGAAAAACCCGATTACAACGACACTAGAGAATATGACCGTGCCATGTGGGATCCAAAACCCAAAGGTTATCCGGGCAGAAAAGAACTTCCTGGTGGTGATGAATATGATCGCACTGACCCACTGGTTCGGGGTGCAGGCATTGGCCGCTCAGGAATCAAAAACAACATACTAGATCGAGGCAAGCGGAAAGGTCTCCCATCGCGAGATCAGATCACCAGTCTAAAACAAAGCATTCGAGACATCAGTGGCAGACATGTTCGTGCCAACTTGCCCGAGCAAGGTGTGGCGGAGGGCTTACCACAAACTCTACGCAAGATTGTTCCTGGTTATGCCCGGCGTGAAATTGATCGAAAGATGGATGCTGAAAAATTTGGCAAAACAGATGTAGATAGAGATGCCAATTACTATCGCTATAAAAAAATTCAAGACAAGTTGAAAGAGCAAGGTGTGGCGGAAGGCGGTCAAAGATTGGGTCGCCCAAATGACACTGACTGGGATGAAACTTCGGGCAAAGTAGGTAGGGTAGAAAAAACTTCTACCGGATTACGACACCATGCAGATCCCAGTCGTTATGGCGGAACCGAACATGAACCTGAATTAAACAGACTAAACAAAGGTGCAGTAAATGCAATGGATCGAGCACTGGGTGTAAAATGGGACCGAGAGTCTAATAGATATTACAGTCCTCTTAAAGTAGACATGGAAGAAGGCGGACAAGAACCCGGTGCAGACTATCGTGACCCCCCAGAAACAGATTATGATGCAACCGGACATGACGCTTCAGTGGCAAGATTAAAGCACCTGGCTGGTGTTGGTCCCATGAAAACTGTGTATGACCCTGCCCGGCGTGTGTACAAGAACATGCCCACCGCACAACAACCCAAGAAATCATGACACCTACAAAATCACCGGCTCCTGTGGCCATTGATGCTCCTCAGCCAGCACTTAGACCACCTGTGCCACAACAGGTGACTAAAAAATCAAGACCACGAACTATCCAGGGTCTAAGCATAGCATTAAAATTAAATCCATGAGAGCCAGCGAATTTATTATTGAAAATTCCAACATTGCAGAAGATTACATGGCAGGACAGTGTCATGTGATGGCTCTGGCACTAAAACGTCTACATCCCAATTGGCAACTGCGAGCCAGAATAGGCTGGGATGATGATTCAGCAAGCGATGATGAATATCGTGTGGATCATGTGTACATTGTGGATGATCAAGGTCATGCCTGGGATTGTCGTGGTGAGTTTGACAGTGAAGCACAATTGCTGGGTCCAGACAATACTCACGGTCAAGATGTTCAAACTGTTGAACTTGATGATCAAGAAATTGCTCAACTGGTACAGCGTGGAGAACTACGTGCGTTTACAGATGTGGACATACAAAAAGCCATTGACTTTGCTCAAGCACATGACGATGAACAATTGAATGAATTGACGTTCATGGGCATGAGTCCTTGCACCAAAGACTGTTCAGGACATCGTGCAGGTTATGCATGGTCCAAAGCACGTGGTGGAGTAAGTTCAGCCAGCCCCAGCAACAGTTTCAATAAAGGTGCTGAAATAGCCCGAGCTGGATACTAACGGTGCCACTCTGCGTACAAACGCACTACTTCTCGACCTGAGGTAGAAGATTCAGTTTGTTCATTTGATTGTTCGAATCCATGTTCAACTGCCAACTGGTTTAAGAACTCAAATGTCCAGGGAAAAAAATCAATTGATTCACAAGCAGGATCCACGTGGTCTTTGCGACCGGGATTGAGTCTCCAATAAATTCTGGCACTAGGTCGCAACAAAGAAACTACTTTGGCAACTTGAGCACGTATGGTTGACTCTGTACCAAAATTGATTGAGCCCAAACAAGTTGCCACATCAAATCGTTGATCGGTTGTAAATTGTTCAATCGTGCATGCAACATCTGCTTGATCAAATGCAGGATCAATACCAATCACACAGGGCAACAATGATTTAAAAGGGTTTGCTCCACAACCCACATCCAGCAACCACAGTTCTGGTGATATTTTTTTTGCTATTGCCTCTGGGCCGCTATAAGTATTATTGCCATTAGACCGCCACTTCGTTCTGAAGTATTCATTTAACAAACTTTGATTATGCATAGAAAATTACTTATATTACTAACAGCTTTGCTGTACAATATTGCCATGGCCTGGCAACCCACAAAGCCTGTTACCGTGGTCATGGGATTTGCTCCTGGTTCGGGCAACGAAATCTCATTTAGAAAAGCCAGCCAGATCGTTCAACAAAACAATCCTGGTGTGACATTTGTGATTGAACACAGACCTGGTGCTGATTCTGTTGTGGCACACAACTATTTTCTCACTCAACCCGCAGACGGCCACACCATTGCTGTGCCCAGTCACATGAGTCAGTACGTGACCAATGACATCTGGCAACGTGACATCAAACGATTTGAGTACAATACCTTTGTGAATGTGGTTACCCTGGGGCAAAGTCCCCTGGCTCTAGTGGCACATCCTTCTAGTGTTGTCAACACACCTGCAGAATTTGTTGTGTTGATAAAGCGTCCCGGGAGGCCTGTCAACGTGGCCCTGGGTGGTGGGGCACATCAAATGGCCTATGAATACATCATGCACACCCAAGACGGTAGCAATCAAGTACAAGCAGTCAAACATAGTGGTCCTGCACCGGCTGTGCAGGCTGTGGCTTCAAACGTGACCGAGTTTGGCATCATGCCCGTGGCTGTGGCTCGTCCCTTGATCGAAGCCGGACGAGTCCGATTGATTGGACTCACTGGCACACACAACATCAAAACCCTAAAGGATGCACCACTCATGAATCTGGCAGTGCCCGGTATCAGTGTGTATGCTGGCTGGATGGTGAGCCTGTTGCCGGGCACACGAAATGATGTGATCGAATGGTATCAACAGGAATTTGCTCGTGCTATTCAAAGTGCAGAATATCAAGCCTGGGCCGCGGACAGTTTTATTTTTACTGACCCACAGCAGTTGACTCCACAAGGTACTGCAAGATACGCTGAACAACTACGCAGAAGTTTTGCCCCAATTATCAAGAAACTACAATGAAATACATTTTTGTCACAGGTGCTCCGGGATCAAAATGGTCCAGTGTGGTAAAAAATATCTATTATAGCCCCAGCATAGATCGATCAGATTCCAGCCCGCAACGTCAGTATGAAAAAACTGCACACGAAGGTGTTTACTGGGATCCGGGCATGGAGTTTGGAAAGTTTTTTCATAGACTCAGTGAACATGGCTGGTTTGAATGCGAAGCTGAATTTGATCATCCTTTCTCAGGCACAGGTGTACGCATCATCAAGAGTCATGTGTTTGCACATCATATAGATTATATCAAAATCAACTGGCCCGATTGTGCTGTTGTGTTGATACATCGACAGGATGATTCATGCCTGGGTTGGTGGGTCAGTGCTGGTGGATTTGACATTGCCTATCCCAACTACAAGCCCTATTACCAAGACTTGGCCACAATGGATCAGCATATAAAAGCACAGAACCAGGATATACTTCGAGCTTGGGCACAGTACCCGGGCACTGAGCCCAAAAACAATCAACAACTGGCACAGCAGTTAAGTATTACACCGCCCCCAAACAATTATCAACAGGACTATGATCTTGTTGATGTCAAAGTTAAAATAATTTAACAAATCGAAAGGAACTTATGTTAAAAAAATTATTGTCTATTTTAGTTGTGACATTGATATCTACAGCACAAGCATTTACTCCACCAAAAATAGCCACCGTTACTAATGCTTATGCGGCTGGGGGCAGTAGCCATGATTTGGCCATGCGTAAAGTGGCCAGCATACTGGAAAGAGACAACCCCCGCGGCGTAAATTTTGTTGTGGCCAACCGTCCTGGTGCCGACGAAACTGTGGCCCTGAACTGGTTCACCAAACTAGCCCCACAAGGTGACAATCTGTATGCCGCTGCCGATCTTGTGGTATTCATGACCAACGAAGTGTGGAGACCCGATTCGGCACGTTACAATCCTTGGGAAATGGAACCTGTGTTGAATCTTGTGAAGAGTTCTTATTGTGTTGTGGCAGCGGCATCTAGTGATGTGAATACCCCTGGTGATTTAATAAAGAAATTTCAAAACACAAAAACTCCCATCAACGTGGGATTGGTAGCCGCGGCACATGGAATTGTGTTTGGTTACATCATGGACAAAATTAACGGCAATGGTGAATTGATCAAAACTGTGCAATACAAAGGTACAGGAACCCTGGCTACTGATGTTGCAGGGGGAGTATTAGAATTTGCTATCATGACTGCCACATCTGCGGTACCCTTGGTCAGAGCAGGAAAACTAAAGTTTGTTGGATTTACCAGTGGACAAAAAATAACACAGTTTCCTGATGTGCCCTTGTTCAAAGACACCTTGCCCGGGCTGGTGCTCAATGCCAGCAATTCGTTGTTTATGCCCCCAGGCACGCCACGAGAACAAGTGGAATATTATCGCGGTATCATAGCACCTGTGCTTCAGAGTACAGAAATGCAACAATTCATGGAACAAAATTTGCAGTTTATAAACCCAACTGAACTCACCCCCGAAGGTGTGCGTCGAGCTATTACAGCGACCAAGCAAGTCTGGATGCCATACATCCGTAAAATCAAATTGGAACAATAATGAAACAACCACAACGCATATTAATAATGGGCCTGCCAGGCTCGGGCAAAACATATCTGGCACAACACCTGCTGGAACATTTGCAAAATGACAAGAAACGGGTGGCTTGGTTAAATGCTGACGATGTACGTAAAAAATACAACGACTGGGATTTTTCTACAGAAGGACGCATACGTCAAAGCCATAGAATGCGTGAACTAGCAGACAGTTATACTGACATGGATTATGTGATCTGTGACTTTGTGGCACCGCTAGTGGAAATGCGTAACAATTTCAAAGCAGATTGGTGCATTTGGATGGACACCATTGATGCAGGTCGATTTGAAGATACCAATCGTGCCTTTATCGCCCCAGAAGTTTATGATTTTAGAATCACAGAACAAAACGCAGAAAAATGGAGCGAGTTTATTTTTGCCCATTTATATGACAATCGTCGCAGACCTGTGTTTGATTGGCAAGCGGAAACAGTACAGATGCTGGGACGCTGGCAACCATTTCACGCTGGCCATCGGGCCTTGTTTGAGCGATTGATTGCACGGACCGGGCAAGTGGTCATTCAAATACGTGATGTACAGGGCTGGCAAGGATCCAATCCGTTTGCTATAGAGCAAGTTCGAGGATTTATCAAGCGGGATTTAGATCCCATTTATCAAGGACAATACGAAATACAAGTGGTGCCCAATATTGTGCATATTGGCTGGGGTCGCGGTGTGGGCTATACCTCAGGCGAAGAAACATTTGATGATGCAATTACTGCGATATCTGCTACTAAAATTAGAAAAGAACTAGGACTAAAGTGAATTAACTGTTGCTAAATATAGCATTATGTGGATCTTACACTTTCTTCCTGACGCTGTAATCTTGTGGTTTTGTAATATACTGCTGGTTGTGGGTGTTGTGCTCACGGCAATAGCATTTTTTATCAAATCCATTCCCTTGATAAATCAATATCGAGTACCGGCACAAGTCCTTGGTATTGCTCTTTTGGTCTTGGGAGTTTACTTCCGTGGGGGATACAGCGTGGAACAGCAATGGCGTGAGCGTGTGACGGCTGTAGAGGCAAAATTAAAACAGGCCGAAGAACAAAGCGCACAAGCAAACACAAAGATTGAGACTAGAGTTGTAAAGAAAACTGAGTATATTAAGACACGTGGTGCTGATATTGTGAAGTATGTTGACCGTGAAGTGGTCCGGTACGATGATGCGTGTAAAATTCCCCAACCATTTATTCGGGCACACAATGATGCCGCGGAGGCCCCTCGAAAATGAGATATAGAGAAATACTAGAAGCTTGTTGGACCGGATATCGCAGGCAGGGCATGAAGAAAAAAGGCGATCACATGGTGCCCAATTGTGTGCCTGTGAGCGAAGCAGATGTTGAAGAACAAAATAAAGATTCTGATCAAGTTCGACGAATACAACAAATGTTAAATAAAAAATATCATGCCAATCTGGATGTGGATGGTGAGATGGGTCCGCTGACATTAAAAAGTATTGATAAGTTTTTGCCAGCGGCTGGATTACAAGATGCACCTGATCCAGACAGAAACACTGCTGTGCAGGGATATGAAAAGAAAATGTCCACACCGGAACTGGAAGAAAATCTACACAAGTGGTTCAAAGAAAAATGGGTACGTTTTGGCCCTGATGGCAAAATACGCGGTGACTGTGCTAGAGGCAGCGAAAAAGAAGGCAAGCCCAAGTGTTTGCCGCAGGCCAAGGCACATGCTCTGGGCAAAAAAGGTCGTGCCAGTGCCGCGGCCAGAAAACGTCGAGAAGACCCCAATCCCAACCGTTCGGGTGCGGCCATAAATGTAAGTACTAAAGGAAAACGCAAATGAAATTGCACGACATTATAAATGAATCGTCAGAGAGTTGCCCACATTGTGGTGGCCCCATGTTCAGCGAAATGGTCATGATGGAAAAGAAAGACGCTTGTTATTACAAGGTCAAAGCAGGTGCCAAGGTATGGCCGTCGGCCTATGCATCAGGTCGCTTGGTACAGTGCCGAAAGAAGGGTGCTGCCAACTATGGCAACAAATCAGAAGGTGTGGCGGAAGAGTGGAGTCAAAAATATAAATCTAGTATCAACTGTAGCCATCCCAAGGGATTCTCACAAAAGGCTCACTGTGCAGGCAAGAAGAAGCATAATGAAAGCGTTGAAATGGAAATGACCTGCGAAGACTGCGGCATGTGCGAAACACATCAGGGTCATGAAAATCTAGATGAAGCCTGTTGGACGGGCTATCACAAAGAAGGCAACAAAGAACTGTTTGGCAAAACTGTGCCCAACTGTGTAAAAAACGAACACAAGGAGATGAATATGGATGAACTTGACAGAATACTTGAACTGGGTACAGGTTTGAGCATGGAGACACGGGCTGAACTTGCTGAAGAATTTGATCTCATTGAGAGTATCATTGAAACAATTGCTGAACACAATGGGGTTGAAGCAGACGTGATATGGGAAGATTTAGAAAGTTTAACCGAAGATGAACTGTATGTGTTTGCAGTGACATCCCAACCTATCATGGAAAGCGAAGCCTGGCAAAAGGCCAACAAGCGGGACAAGACAGATGGCATGAGTCAAAAGGCTGTGAATGTTTATCGCAGAGAACATCCTGGTTCAAAACTAAAGACTGCTGTGACTACCAAGCCCTCAAAACTCAAAAAAGGTGGCAAGGCCAGCAAGCGTCGCAAGAGTTATTGCAGTCGCAGCCGTGGACAAATGAAAATGCACAGCATCAGTTGTAGTAAAACTCCGGACAAGGCCATTTGCAAAGCAAGACGTAGGTGGAACTGCTGATGAACTCCAAGGACCAAGGTGCTGTATCCACGTTGATAATGTTTGTGATTGTAATCCTGTTGGTGTTTGTGATCGCAGGATGCTCAACCGTGGTACCTGTCATGGCAAAGTTTCCCGATGCACCTGGTAGACAATCTACCACGGCCTGCCCTGATTTACAAAAGTTAACTGAATCAGCAAAACTAAGCGATGTGGCACGTACAGTCACAGTAAACTACTCAACCTACTACGAGTGTGCTGTGAAACTAGATGCCTGGATTGAATGGTATAGTATACAAAAAGAGATTTTTAAAGGAGCCGGAAAATGAACAATGAACCTTGTGGCCAATGCGGTCATACTCACCCAAAAAATTGAAGGATTCTAAATGGATAATCACGCAAGAGAACAATACGTAGCAACCCATCCTACCACCGTGACACAAGTAACAAGATACGACGAAATTGACATCATGGATGACCACTGGAGCGACACTGAAGTTGTTATAATTGTGGTATTTGTGGTGCTGGCCACTGTGGCTGTCACAAGACTATTGGGCAAAAAGAAAGACACACAACATGAGTGATTGTACACTTACTTCGGATCAGTTAAAACAAATGGTCAAGAATCCCTATATTGATCATTGGTACTCAGCCCTGGCGCAACTGTTGCCGGACTATGAACTCAACACACCCTTACGTGTGGCACATTTTGTTGCACAGTGTGCTCATGAGTCGGGAAACTTTGTTTTTATCAAAGAAAATCTCAATTATAAAGCCGCAAGTTTACAAAAGACATTTGCCAAGTATTTTCCCACAGCTGAATTGGCCGCCGAGTATGCCAATCAACCCGAAAAGATTGCCAACAGAATCTATGCGTCAAGAATGGGTAATGGCAACGAAACATCAGGCGATGGCTACAGATTTTGCGGACGTGGACTGATACAATTGACCGGACGAGACAACTACACATTTTTTGCCGGCAGTTTAGATATTTCGGTGGAAGACGCCAGCCAGTACTTGGAAACATTTGAAGGTGCCGCACAATCAGCTTGTTGGTTCTGGGAACAAAATAACTTGAATAGATTTGCTGACGCCAATGATGTCAAAGGATTGACCAAGGCTATTAATGGTGGCTATATTGGACTTGAAAATCGCCAGAGCCACACAGAACACGCATTACACGTACTAGGAGCATAACACATGGCTGATAGATATTGGGTTGGCGGCACAGGTACTTGGAACGCCACATACACAGTTATTGGCGTGACTTTGCCAACAGCAACAACCATCAGCAAAACAACTTATGTAGGTTGTATTTATAACGCCAACAACACACGTTGGGATGTAATTGCAGTAACCACACAGGCTTAATATGGTAACAATTAGTTTTTCATTTGATACACAGTACGGCAAGTTTGCCGATGCTATTGTTTTGCCTGATGACCACACACTCACAGACGCTGAGATTGAAGCTATAAAGCAACAGCGACTAGACAACTGGATTGCCGCAGTTACAGCGCCCCCATTTGAGGAATAAGCATGGCTGATAGATATTGGGTTGGTGGCTCAGGTACTTGGAACGGGACAACGACTACAAGGTGGTCTACTGCTTCTGGCGGTTCTGGTGGTGCGTCTGTGCCTACTGCCGCAGATGATGTATTCTTTGATGGCAACTCAAACACAGGAACGGGAGCATTTACAGTTACTATGGCAACATCGCCAAGGGTCTGTAACAATTTAACAATCAGCGGCCTTGATGGAACGATGACGCTTGCTGGCACAGGTATTGGTTTAACAATATCAGGCAGTCTTACTTTTCCAGCTACACTTTTTAATAGAACATACACTGGCGTAACCACATTTAACGCCACCACAACAGGTAAAACCATAACAACTAATGGCGTTGCTTTTGGGCAAAATATTGTTTTTGATGGTGCTGATGGAGGCTGGACTTTAGGAAGTGCTTTAAATTTAGGCACAAATTCAATTTTAATGTACAACGGAACTTTAGACACATCTTCCGCAGGTAATTATTCCGTAACCGCTAGTAGTATTCAGAATAGTTTTTCAGGCACAAGAACATTAAATTTAAATGGTTCTACTGTAACATTATCTAGCTCTGCCCCAATTGACAATGGGACTTTTACACTTAATGCTGGAACCTCTCAAATAAATTGTTCCAGCTCCTCTTTTGCATATTTTGGTTCTGGACGATCTTATTATAATGTAGCATTTACATCTACTGCCAAAACTACCGCATTAATTACAGGTCAAAATACATTTAATAATTTATCTGTAACTAATAGAACTACTATTGGTATTACAAAATTTACTTTTAGTGCAAATCAAACAATTAACGGTACATTTACCGTTACTAATAGTACCGCTTCTGCATATCGAACAATGTTTGCTTCTGATGTTATTGGAACTCAAAGAACATTAACAGTGAATGCTATTTCCTCAATAAGAGATGTAGATTTTAGAGATATTGCTGCGGCTGGGGCATCGGCAAGTTGGTCTGGAACTAGGTTTGGGGACTGTGGTGGAAACAGCGGTATAAATTTTGATGCGGCAAAAACTGTTTATCTTGTTCCTGCAACTACTACAACAAATTGGGGCGCAACAGGTAGTGGTTGTTGGTCGATAGGAAGTTCAGCCTCAGCAACTGATTTTCCATTGGCGCAAGATACTGCCATAATTCAAGACGTTTCAATCGTAGGTTCATTAACCATAAACGCAGATTACAATATTGGAACCTTGACCGTAGAAAAAACAAGTTCTTTTTATTTTACATTAAGCTCAAGCCCCACAGTTTATGGTAATTTTACAACACAAACCAATACTGATTTTTTTTCTAGCGTTGGGACTACTACTTTTGCTGGGCGTACAGCACAAGCAGTTTATATATCCAGTACGTTTTATTCACCCATTGAAATAAACAGCCCAACAGGGACTGTTACATTATCAAGTAGTATAAGTTATTCTAATGATTTTGGAACTAGATTAGTAACATTAACATCTGGAACATTAAATTTAAATGGCCAAACCATTTCAATGCTTGGCAGTGCATCGGGGTCTACATTCCAAACTGCGGCAGGAACAAAAAATATTACGTTTAATGGGGGAACAATACAATGCACTACATTTAATAACGCTGAGCCAACTAACTTTACTACGACACAAGGCACAAGCGAAGGAAAAATTGAACTAACAAGTGACAATTTTGGTAGTAGTTATTTTTATGGCGGTGGCTCTACTTACAACTGTGCGCTTAAAAATTCGGCAACCTATTTAAGTATTGTTGATTACAACACAATACAAACAATTTCTAATTCTAATATAACCACTACTTTTGATTTTGGAAGTTTAAACACAGTAACCAATTGGAACGTCACAGGGTCTGTAGGTAAAATTGTAACGATTATTAACGGCACACTTTCCAAAGCAAGCGGTACTGTAAGTTCAGATTATTTAAATATTACTTACTCAACTGCTACTGGCGGGGCTACATGGTACGCAGGTGCCAACTCAGTTAATAACGGTGGTAACACAGGATGGATATTTACTGCACCGCCAGGGGTCTCGATTGGCACCGGAATCACCATTGGTCCGGGAATCTTGATAGGATAATAAATACTCAAAAGAGGTAACAATGACAACAAAACTCTCAGAATCAGAAAAGAAAAAAGAAGACTGGATGAATTCTAAGTGGAGGCCAGCTTGTGGATGGATGTATATATTAGTTTGTTTGTTTGACTTTATGATTGCTCCCATATTATGGAGTATAACACAGGCTGTGTTTCACGGTGGCGTTAATGTACAATGGCAACCACTCACACTGCAAGGTGCTGGGTTATTCCATGTGGCCATGGGTGCCATAATTGGTGTAAGTGCGTATGGCCGCACACAAGAAAAATTAGGAGGAGCAAACAATGGCGGAATCAACCTACCAGCCAGCGTCGGAACAACATATCAACCTCCGACGCCAGTCCCACAACCAAGCACGTTTGGTGCACCAGTTGCCACCACAGTCACACCGACATTCGGAACCCCAGGTGTCTCAAGCGGCAGCGGCTTTGGAAGCACACCTGCAGGCTTTGGTAGCAGTGCAGGATTCGGAACATCAACGTCTTCAGACGTAATCACAGGCTTTGGCGGCAAGCCAGCACCTGTTGTGCCACCTTTTCCAGAAAGATAAACATGAAAAAACTATTAACAACACTTTTATTCTCAATTGCGTTCACAGCATCTGCTGAACCTGTACACATCTGCCGAGGGCAGTATGCTTTTTGCGGAGCATCCAGCACAACACCAACCGGTAAAGACATTGTGGTGTTGGGCAAAACATACCGGGAAGGCATGAGTGTGTGTCCAGTTCTCAAAGGAACTTCTATTGCCAACTTTACTTTAATGAACGATTCTTGCAAGTCTCCTGTTGGCAAGGTATGGTCACTGTTTGCACCACTCACAAGTGCTCCGCAGGCACCCACTTGGGAAAACTTGCCGTTGGTAACTCGTACATTTGTAACCACTGATGCACCCGGCGGCGGCATGAGCAACATGTGGAGTTTTTTGTGTGACATTCAGCCCAAACCGGTCAATGGTGCAACTCTAGCCAACTGCTATGGTCCGCTGAATGAATCACCCTGGACCAATGATCCTGTGCCAGTGGGTGCAACGTTTGTGACACAGGCCGCACCAGGATCACCCAACCCTGTGGGCGGTCGAGTACCGGCACAAGCAGCCGCAAAAAAGGAATCCAAATGAAAAATATCTTATTTGTGGCAGGACTGGCTCTTTGTGTGCCTGTCATGGCTGATCAAGCACCACACGAAACCAAAAAAGTTTGTGTTGATGTCAAGGACAAAGAAGGCAAGCCTGTCAAGGATGCCAAGGGCAACACAAAGCAAACGTGTAAAACCGTCAAGGAGCACCAAAAGCTCGACGGCACCCGAGTTCCTGAAAAGAAATAATAGTTGCCACCTCCGGTCCTGTATAATTAACTGTACAGGACTTTTTCATGACCGATTACTATGCCACACTAGGTGTTGCTCGAACTGCTACCCCAGATGAAATCAAACGGGCTTTTAGAAAACTAGCCAGTAAAAATCATCCAGACAAGGGAGGTGACACCCGGAAATTTCAAGAAGTACAGGCTGCCTATGATGTGCTGGGCGATGCCGCCAAACGGCAAGCATATGACAATCCACAACCACAGTTTACAGGGTTTCCGGGCGGAGTGCATGTGAATGACATATTTGCACAGATGTTTGGCGGCGCAGGCTTTCCTGGACAGCATCCAAGACGAAATCATGTGCGTATGACATTGTGGATCACATTGTTGGATGTGGCCCGTGGTGGCTCAAGACCGGTGGCCATTGGTTCAGCACAAGGACAACAAACAGCAGAAATAGAAATACCACTGGGCATCAATGACGGGGACAATGTGCAGTATGGCGGCATTGCTCCGGGTGGGCAAGATCTTGTGGTAGAATTTAGAATACATGCCAATCCATTGTTTCAACGGTCGGGATTGAATCTCACATGTGATCATCAAATATCAGTTTGGGACATGATACTGGGTGGTGAAACCGAAATAAAAACAATTGAAAATGATGCTTTGGTAGTAAACGTGCCGCCGCAGTGCCCAAATGGTACTACCTTGCGATTAAAGCAACGTGGACTACGTGACCGCAATGGCGGACATGGTGACCTAATGGTACGCATACAAGCAGAGATCCCCCGGACTATTCGACCCGAATTAGTGGCAGCCATACAACAATATCGATAATATTGTCATAAAGGTTGCACAAAATCCCGTTAAGTAATATAATACATGATAGGAACTCTAAAATAAAATTATGCAACACAATCCCGAAATTGAACTCATACTAGATTCAGCAGTCAAACTGGCACGTGAACTACAACACGAATATGTTACTGTGGAACATTTGTTTTTGGCCTTGATACATCATGCACCTTTTAGAAAAACACTCGGTGATTTTGGTGTAGATGTAGACCGCATGGACACAGAAGCCACTGCGTACTTGACGAGTCTTGTGAGTCTTGTGAGCTCCGAAACTGATGTACAGCCTAAAAAGACCGCAGGCCTAGAACGCATATTTAATCGTGCCAATGTACAAGTGATGTTTACTGGTCGACGTGCCATGAGCACCATAGACATGTATCTGTCAATCATGGCCGAAGGCAACAGTCATGCACACTATTTCTTTTTAAAATACGGTGTAAAGAAACAGGAGTTTGTGGAATTTTGGCAAAAGCATTACAAATCAGTCACCGCAGAGTCAGGCATGACGTCGGCACAGGCCAACGAAATACTCACTGAGTACTGCGAGAACTTGAGCCTACGTGCCGAAAACAATCAGTTGGAACCACTAATTGGGCGTGCCACAGAACTGCAAGAAATGATCACTGTACTAGCACGTCGCTTCAAGGCCAATGTACTAATGGTGGGTGATCCCGGAGTGGGAAAAACTGCTATTGTCGAGGGCTTGGCACAAGAAGTAGTGGCCGGACGTGTGCCCGAGTTCCTTAAAGGACACGAAGTGTGGAGTCTGGAGATTGGCTCGTTACTGGCAGGATCCAAGTATCGCGGTGAGTTTGAAGAGAAATTCAAAGAAGTGATTGCCGCACTATCAGCCAAGAAGAACTGCATATTGTTTGTGGACGAAGCGCACACCATGAAGGGTGCCGGGGCCGGTGGCGGATCCAGCCTGGACTTTGCCAACATGCTAAAACCTGCTATTACCAAGGGCAATTTAAAGGTTATTGCAAGTACTACCTGGGAAGAGTTTTACGAGAGCTTCGAGAAAGATCGTGCGTTAATGCGACGTTTCTACAGGTTGTCAATTGACGAACCGGATTCGCTGACCACTGAACAGATCTTGATCGGGCTCTCACCCAGATTAGAAACGTTCCACAATGTGCTGATCGAAACAGAAGCCATGACTGCCGCGGTGGAATTGGCCAATCGTTACATACACGACCGGAAGAATCCGGACAAATCAATTGATTTGATTGACGCGGCCTGTGCCAGAGAGCGTGTGAAAGATGAGGGCTTGGTAACTATTACTCGGGCCATGATTGAAGAACAAACTGCCAGAGTAACAGGTGTGCCTGCAGATCGCTTGCAGAATGAACGCAGTGCTAAAATTGTAGACTTAGAAAGCAATATCAAACAAAAGCTCTACGGACAAGACGCCGCAGTAGACTCAGTGCTAGAGCGTGTGTACATCAACTTCTCGGGCATTGGCAGTGCTCGCAAGCCCATGGCCAGTTTCTTGTTCTTGGGCCCAACAGGCACAGGTAAAACAGAACTTGCTAGACTGCTAAGTGAACACTTGGACATGCATTTGTTAAAATACGACATGAGCGAGTTCCAAGAACGACACTCAGTGTCAGGACTTATTGGTGCTCCCCCAGGCTACGTGGGCTTTGAAGATGGCAATGTAGGCGGCGGTAAACTGATCAGTGACATTAGTAAGCATCCATTTAGCATTATCCTGTTTGACGAAATTGAAAAGGCTCATCCTGATGTTACCAATATCCTGTTACAGATGCTGGACGAAGGTGTGCTAACAAGCTCAAATGGCAAAAAGATCAATGTCAAAAATACCATTATCATAATGACATCAAACCTGGGTGCTAGAGACAGCGAAAACAACGCAATTGGCTTTGGAGATCTAGAAAAGACCGGGGAAGAAGACCGTGCCATGAAGGAGTTTTTCAAGCCCGAAATGCGTAACAGAATTGACGCTGTGTGTAAGTTTGCGAAACTAGATACCCTGGCCATTAAAAAGATTGTGGTTAAATTTGTTGATGAATTAAAGACCAGTTTAATGGACAAAAACATCAGATTGAACTTGACAGAACAAGTGATTGACATGTTGGCCGACAAGGGGTATGATAGCAAAATGGGTGCAAGACCGTTATCACGCAAGATTGATGAACTGATCCGTGTGCCTTTGTCAAAGAGGATCCTGTTTGATCGACTCGCAGACTGTGATGTTGCTGTGAGCATGGTAGATGACGCTGTGTATTTTGATGTTGTGCCCCATGTTGTGCCCAACATGGATGACAATGGTATTATTAAATTCCCAAATGAAGTTTAGAAAGGCCGCTAGAAGTTCATTGTTTTACAATGAATTTCGTTACTGTATTGCCTGGCACATCAAGCATGCTCACATGTTGCGTGTGTTGAACACTGCACAGATACAACAGCGTATTCATTATAGAAATGGTACCACCAGGGACCTGTATCGTAACTCACCTGTGACCGAAGATCAAGCTCAGACTCTGCTGGAAGCATGTGATTATTTGAACAGTCGCCTCAACCCCTACAGAAAAAACGTCAGTACCAGCCATGTGTGGTTTTATACCAATCATCCTGCAGACTTTGATCGATTGGAGTCTTTTGAAGGGTCAAGAATAGAGTCCGGGACTGAAGCTGATGTTTGCCTGAAACCCGGGGTGGTGACCTTGACTCGGCCACAGCACGAGTACAGAACATATTTCAAGGAACGCTGGCTAGGTAGTGATCAATTGAGCACAATCATACGTTATTTCGGCTCAAGAGCAACCCAGTTTAGACTCAGCCCGGGATTTCGCATGCTGGTAGAAGGGCAACGAATATGGATGACTGCCAACCATTTTGTGGATCACAACGAGCCCCAGGCTGATTTCTTGATAAATTTGGCCTGTCCGGGCATAGTAAGAAAGACCCTGCCCATTGTGGCCCGTGGCTAAATACAACACTATGGCAAAAATATTCGAAGAAGTAATTATTATCAAAATATCACGTCTACTCAAAGATGACGCGAATCCCGAGCCTGTTGCAACTCCTGAGATTGTGGCAGCATTGGCACAAGTGGCCGAAGAGCTTGCTGGTGCCGGGACAGTTGTGGAAGCTGAACAGGCATAATGACCACTGAAACCATTATTGACACTACTGAGTACGGTGTGCCTTCTGGCAATTATGACGGAAGCAGTCAAGACTGGTTTAGTGTTGCACGGCTTGCGTCGGGCTATTATCGCGGGCAGGGCGGTGTACAAACTGTGCTGTTTGATGTCACCGGATTCGAAGGTATCTTGGTGCTGGAAGCCACTTTGGATTCAGACGCTGATTCAGCCGCTTGGTTTGAAACATTCACCTACGGAGATGGGTCAACCACTCCACTCACAGACTATCACCCTGCAACTGTGACCGGCAACTTTACATGGATGCGTGTGCGAGTTGAAGGATTCTCAGGTGGCACAATCAATACTATCACAATCACATACTAAAGGTCAATATGAGTGAGCTTTCTACTACTCCCATCACGTTTGATATATCTACCACCGACGCTTCTGCAAAGTTAGGAATTCGTGTGCTGTTGGATCATGTGGTGATTTATGAAAATAAACACGTACAAGAACCTTATCATTTCTCCCAGGACCTGAGTGATGCCGACAGTGAACACCATTTGGATATTGAATTATTTGGTAAATTGCCACAACATACCAGCATCAACCCTGCTGGAGAAATTGTTAAAGATTCGATAATCAACATCAACAATGTTGAATTTGACGGCATTGATATCACAACCATCATGTCTGATTTGGCTGAATATCATCATGACTTTAACGGCACACAAGATCCCACAGTGAGCAAATTTTATGGCTCGTTGGGTTGCAACGGACATGTGAAATTCAAGTTTACCACTCCCATTTATCTCTGGCTCCTGGAAAACATGTAGGGCTAAATACTGTTTATGAAACAGTTAGTAATCATGCCCGGGGGTTTCCACCCATTTCACGCAGGCCACATGGCCCTTTATAACTCTGCACGACAGGCCTTTCCCTCAGCAGATGTGTATGTGGCAGCCACTAACGATACCAGCTCAAGACCATTTCCATTTGCTGTGAAAGAAAAGCTGGCCAAACTTGCCGGTGTAGAAGCTGGACATTTTGTGCAAGTTAAATCACCATTTCAAGCACGAGAGATCACAGCCAATTATGATCCTGCCACTACAGAATTAATCTTTGTGCGTAGCGAAAAAGACGCTACCAAGCCCCCGCAGGCTGGCGGCAACAAAAAAGACGGCACACCCAGTTATCTACAACCTTTAGCAGGACAACAGCAATTGGCACCCATGACTGAACACGCCTACATGGCCTACTTGCCCACAGTGGAGTTTGGGCCTGGCATGACGTCGGCCACAGAGATTCGTACAGCATGGCCCACACTAAACGACCGGCGTAAAACAGCACTGGTAATGAGTTTATATCCCAAAACACAATCAAATCCTAAACTGGCCGCCAATGTGGTCCAAATGTTAGACACAGCAATTGGCAGTCAAGCGGTAGCAGAAGGCGAACGACCAACATTTACTCCCAGTTTCAAGAAACTTGTGGCCCGATACAAACAGCATGACATGACGGAAATGGATGGGCAAAACTTCATGGGTGGAATGACTGCCAGTTATCAAGCACGTGACAATCAACCTGTTGCAGAAGATTACGCGGTAGAAAAGCGGTCGTAAAATATCTTGTGACCTGTTATACTCTGTAAATAATACACTTTTACGGAGAACCCAATGATGACTCAAACTGGCACCCAGCCACCTGCTGACGCCCAACCAACAGTAACCCCACCCACCGATGTTGCACAGATAAATCAAAACAATATTCAAGTCAATATAGATTACTTGAGAACCACTAGGGTTCACATGTGCATGCCCTGCTATGGCGGACAATTAACTGAATCAACATTCATGAGCTATATTAAATGGAGTAATATGGCTCGCCAGCTTGGCTTGGATTGGACAGTAGAAACCATGACCAACGAGAGCCTGATTAGCCGTGCTAGAAACACACTCACGGCCAAGTTCCTGCACACAAAAGAAAGCACACATTTGATGTTTATCGACGCTGACATTGGCTGGGAACCCTGGCACTTGTTAGTCATGTTAGACGCACAAAAAGACGTCATTGGCGGATTATACCCCATGAAGTCATTGCCAGTTAAATGGTGTGTAAATGGCATACCTGGCTTAGAGGAAGATCCCAATAGTTCTTTAGCTGAAGTGTCAAAAACTGGCACAGGCTTCATGTTGATCAAACGTGATGTGTTTGACAAGCTGAATGCTCACCCTGCTGTGCGTACATTTGCCAATGACATTGGTCTGCCTAGAGAGCTTGATCAGTACATGAAAACTTACTTTGACACAGCAGTACGTGAAGGCCGCTACTATTCAGAAGACTGGACATTCTGCGAAAACTGGCGTGACATTGGTGGACAAGTATGGGTGGACAAACGTGTGTTGTTGCGTCACACAGGCACCTACGTGTTTGACGGTGCCGCACAAGAACAAGTATACAAAGATCTCAGAGTTATATTTGACCCTGCGGCACATGCTGTTGCAGAACAGGTCGCACAAGCCACACAAGCCGCATTGGTGGCACCAGCACCGCCCCAGGCTGAAGTAATGGCTTCTAGTGCAAAGAAAAAGCCCAAGAAAGTGGCCAATAAGAAATAACGGTAAATACAGTTCATATGAATATCAATGAGCTGGACAATTACAATTTAGCAGACGCAGTCAAATTCCATGATCGGTTAAATCCCCGATTGTGGGACAACCGCGAACACTTGCGTCCCGAAGTGCATGCCACACTGATGGCAATTGCCAGAGAATTTCAAGAATTCCTGGGTGTGCCCGATCTTGACGTTGTGGACATCACCATCAGCGGATCAAATGCCGCTTACAATTACACAAAAAACTCCGATATTGATTTACATTTGGTTGTGAAAATTCCCGATGTCAAACACAGCGAAGTTTATCGCGAACTGTTCAACGCTAAAAAATATGAATTTAACGATGCACATGACATAACCATTGGCGGTGCTGATGTGGAACTGTATGTGCAAGACTCTGAGCAAGCACATCACAGTCAAGGCATTTATTCATTATTAAACAATGACTGGGTCAGTGTACCAAAAAGGCATCGTGCTCAAATTGATGATGCTTGTGTACGTGACAAAGTGTCTGACCTAGACGCTAGGATTCATGCCGCTATTGAGTCTAATAATTCTAAAACTATTGATTTATTATGCAAAAAAATCAAGAGTTTCCGCCAAGCAGGTCTTGAGCAACAGGGAGAATTTGGCTGTGACAATCTTGCATTTAAAATCCTACGCAACAGTGGATGCATAAAGGCCTTGTGGACTGCTCGTGACGCCGCACGTGATGCTGAACTCAGCTTGCCCGAACAAACTGCACCCCGTCAGCGTGTGCGTTATGGATTTAGCGAGTCACCTGATGGTGTGAATCCCACAACAAAAATGTTCCTGGAACAGCCCATTGATGAATCACCCGACGGGGTGAACCCCACTACCAAGATGTTTCTTGAAAATGATAACGAAAGTGTAGTGCATGAGTTTATCAACTATGTGTGCGATCGACTGGGTATTGTACAACAGCCCAAAATCATTCTACACACCGATCCTGGCTGGAGTGAACAAACACAATCATTTGGGCGTTACACTCCCGATTCTCACACCCTAGAAGTCAACCTGGCCAATAGACACATAATGGACATCCTGCGTACTGTGGCTCACGAAATGGTACATTGCAGACAAAATCAACAACACGAATTACCGATCAATGCCGGTGACACTGGCAGTGAATGGGAAAATCAAGCCAATGCTCTGGCAGGTGTTATCATGCGTGACTATGCTGATGCACATGCAGAACAGTTCGCAGACAACAGTCTAGCAGAAGCCACAGGATATATTCCTAAAAATAAAAAGGAAGCTCGTGATCCACGATTCAGCATGGCCATCTCACCCGATGTGCATCCAGGACAAGTGGGTACGGAAGCAAACAAAATGGCCTTGCATACTGGCCCAAATGGCGAACCCACGCTGTTAATGAAAACTGTGAACCTGCGTGAAAGTATTGAAGAAGCCTCATATGAAGGCAATATTGGGGCAATGGAAACATTCAAGTTCTATCAGCAGGCCACTCCTAAACAAAAGATTACACTCAAACAATTGTTGGCAGATGGTGATTACACCCAAGCCTGGCAATTGATACAA
>Ga0114979_10000538_pt1 | contig 24870 bp, 28 predicted proteins | sample S_140625_EF_Meta_FD_87315 | JGI IMG/M metagenome (GOLD analysis project Ga0114979, IMG submission 87315) | Freshwater microbial communities from Lake Simoncouche, Canada to study carbon cycling - S_140625_EF_MetaG | ecosystem: Environmental > Aquatic > Freshwater > Lake | place: Lake...
AACCGTAGGTTTCTTTTGAACCGTAGGTTCCCTCCCTTTATAATAGGTTCCACACTAAGGGAGGGATCATAAGGGAACCGTAGGTTTCTTTTGAACCGTAGGTTCCCTCCCTTTATAATAGGTTCCACACTAAGGGAGGGATCATAAGGGAACCGTAGGTTCCCTTAAAAGGATATAAAAAAAATGCAATAATAATTATAATGTTTTTGGAAGTATTATTGCATTTGTCTGCCTATAAAATGGTAAATAACAAATGGTGCATTGAATTTTATAATGCGCAGAGAACCGATGTATTGACTTTATCTGGCGCTTCCTTTCCACTTTTGCGTGTAGGTTCCGTATTTCTTCCCTTCATATTTATTGATTTTAAATGGACACCGCTCATGATATCGTTGTTTTTACTTTCTCTTACGTAAGTTTGGTTTCTGCTTGGCCTTTTCATTTTGGATGCACGATTTGATTTTGGACGCAGATACGCCCGTTCGTTTTGAGTATTTATTGATGAAATGATTCACCAGAATGACGGTGGTGGGTTTGCCGTGCAACATCATATATTTTTGGATGCCATCCACTTCGTTCATGTAGCAGAACGCGGATACGTGGGTTAAGGTGATAAAGAATGCGATAAGAACTGCGAACATTTTGTCAAGTATGTATTTTATATTATCTTTAGTATGGAATAAAATAAAATCAATTTTAGGGGAACGTAGTTCCCCTATGACCCCTCCTTTTATTAGGGGAACGTAGTTCCCCTATGACCCCTCCTTTTATTAAGGGAACCGTATAAAAGTAAAGGGAGGGTTTAAGCCTTTAGGGGCATAAGAGAAGCTTCTCTGAATCCGTAGGTTCTCCCTATATATATATGTCATTTAGTGATTACATTCAATTACGGAAACTGAAAGAGACCAAAAACACATATCCTTATTTGAATTCGGCCAGCCACACCCAACACAAGAAGTTGTGCGCCGTTTTGGATACAGAGGAAGTAGATGAATATGGCGACACGGTCGCCCAAAGTTTGTTTAAAATACCGATTCTCGACAATATGGAGGATTGCACGCCGAATACGTATGTGGGGAAAGTGACGACGCCAATTCTCTATTCAACGCCGAGAATCACCACGCAAAATGTCAAGACGTCCAAACATCCGAGGTTTTAATTAAGGGAACCAATGGTTAAGGTGCCATTTAGGCACCGACGGTCGGACGCTTTGCGTCCTTTCCCTTATGATCCCTCCTTTTTATTTATAAGGGAACCGTATGTGCATTACAGAATTATTTTAATATTGTAATCATAAGTGGTCGTAGGTTTCCCTACCTTCTTTTTATCGATTTCTTGGATTTCCTAGATTTCCTTTTCTTGGATTTTTTGTTTTTTCTTTTGCCTCTCCCATAATCAGTCCCTTTTTTACCCATATATGCATCAAGATCTTCCAAGTAACTCATATCATGTAGATTATATACTTGGTTTTCTTGCAACGCCAAAACTGCCATGGAATGAGGCCATTTCTCTAAAATATCAAGAATATCTGGTCTATTTTGACGTTTAGGAATATTTGTATCATATTTACCAATAGTAGCATCTTTAGACAAAAGAAATTTGACCATTTCTTTATCATTTCTCTCTAACGCCATACTTAAAGGGGTAATACTCCAAATGTCTTCAACATTTACATCAGCACCTTTTTCTATAAGCAATTTGGCAAGTTTAATATCTCCGTTTGTGGATGCAATAAGGATAGGACAAGATCCCGATTTTTTTTTATAATTTACATCCGCGCCTTCATCAATTGCTTCTTCGACTGTTGCTAAATCACCAAATTCACAGGCTTCCATAAGAGCTTTGTTTATTTCCATTATACTATAACTGTTTATTTTCTTTTTCGAATCGATTTCTTGGATTTCTTAGATTTCCTTTTCTTGGATTTTTTGTTTTTTCTTTTGCCTTCCCCCATAAATTCATATAAATCCGCTACATCACCCGGGTCAATATGTCTTCCAGTACTTTCTCTAAATACTGGAATCATTTGTATTGACGGCCACAATTGCAAAATTTCAACAATATCCATGTTACCTTCATTCTTAGCAACATCGATCGTTTTTTTATCAATCGTAGCACCATTGGCCAAAAGCACTTTAACAACTTCTGAATTACCATTCGATGATGCCATATACAAAGAACTGATGCTCATTCTTTTATAATTTACATCGGCACCCTTCGAAATAAGCATTTCAACTAAATCAGGTTGCCCGGTCATGGACGCCATTAATAAAGGAATAGAACCACGATCATTTTTTTCATTTACTTTGGCGCCTTCATCGATCAGCTTCTCTGCAACTTTTAAATGACCATTCTCGGATGCAATATGCAATGGCGTTGTACCAGTAATATTTTTTGCATCTACATCGCTGCCTTTTTTGATAAGCATCTCGACAACGTCTAAATGACCTTCAATTGAAGCCGCATGCAAAGGAGTCATGCCGTATTTATCTTTGTAATTTACGCTGGCGCCTTCGGAAATAAGTTCTTTTGCTTCTTTCAATTTACCTTTTTCACATGCTTCCATAAGATCATTGTTTTGTTTTTCCATTTTATATATTATATTGATATTCTTTTTTGACCCTTAGTATATATGCCCTACGTTATACGCAAAGTTTCTAAGAAAAACTGTTATTCGGTGAAGAAAGCCAAGGGGAAAAAACGCACATTGTCTCGATGCACGAGTTTGAAGAAAGCCAAAGCCCAAATCCGATTGCTGAACGCGATTGATCACAATCCCAATTTTGTTTTGAAGAAGAGATAAGATTTATTTGTTTTGTAAAATAAATAAATACATAACACCATATCATATATTATGTCGAACAGAGACTTTATCGAAGTAGTTGAAAAAATGTTGCCATACATTCCCGAAAACGACGAATTGAAACCCAGGTTAAAAAAGTTGGCCGACAAGTATTTATACATGGCGCCCGAAATTGCCCCACGCATCTGGTGTCTCGCCCAAGACGAAATGATAAAACGTTTTGAAAAAACCACTGCTCTTGATTTGCCGGACTGGGCTTTAACCGTATTGAAAATCTGGGCAAACAAGGAATAGATATTTTCTAACGAATATATATAAATGTCAACCAAAGAGTCAGAAATGTCAATGCAAGGACGTAAATTGAATCGAGATAGGTTAAAAGAGCAGTTTGAAAGAAATAAAAGATTGGAAGAAAAAGAAAAAATGGAAAAGGGAAAGGAATTCATTCTTGATGTATCTCGAAACGGATTTAGCAACAAACTAAGCGAGAAAGGTGGTTCAAAGAAACGTCGTCAAACGAAGACGAAGAGGAGACGTCAAACAAAAAGAACCAAATAAATGACCTATTTATTTATTTTACAACAAATATATAAATACAATAGCAAAAATATATAATGAACCCCATTAGCGAAGAACAGGCGGTTGTTCTGAAACACATCAAGGCCGGAGAGAATGCAGTAGTGAATGCAGTTGCCGGTTCTGGCAAATCCACCACCGTTCTCTCCATTGCCGCCGCAATGAAATCGTCCAAGATTATCCAATTCACTTACAATTCGATGTTGCGGTTCGAAATCAAAGAGAAGACGGAGGCACTCGGGATCGCCAATCTGGATATTCATACTTATCATAGCATGGCTGTCAAATATTATAATGCTGGTGCATATACGGACACTGGGATTCGCCACATATTAGCCAATAAGGTGGTTCCGCGTATTCGCATACCCAAGAAAGACGTGGTCGTCATCGACGAGGCCCAGGATATGACCTTTCTCTACTTTCAACTGGTTGTCAAATTCACCATGGATATGAACCACCCGTTCCAACTCATTGTGCTGGGCGATTTTATGCAGGGTCTCTACGAATTCAAGGGTGCGGACACCCGGTTCTTAACACTTGCAGAGCAATTTTGGTGCAACCATCCGCGCATCAAGTCCGCCGTTTTCAACTCATGTGCATTGAACACCTCTTACCGCATCACCGACCAAATGTCTTCCTTCATCAATGAAGTGTTGTTGGGCGAAGACCGGCTCCGAACATGTAGAGAAGGCCCGGTGCCCGTGTTCTATTTACGCAATGGTCGTCGGAACCTGGAGAACACGGTGGTGTATCATATTAAACAGTTATTGGCGTCCGGGGCCATGCCCAGTGACATTTTCATTTTGGGCGCATCCGTCAAAGGCCCAAACAGTCAGATTCGCAAAATGGAGAATATTCTGGTGAGTCAGGGAATTCCATGCCACGTCCCGATGTTTGAATCGGACAATGTAGATGAGAAAATCATCCAGAAAAAGGTGGTTTTCTGCACGTTCCACAGTGTGAAGGGGCGACAGAGAAAATACGTTTTCGTCATGGGATTTGACCAAGGGTATATGCGGTTTTACGGGAAGGATTTGGATCAGGATTTGTGTCCCAGTACTCTCTACGTGGCTTGCACAAGAGCAACGCACGGGCTTTTTTTGCTGGAGCGCAACGAGTTTGATACGGACAAACCGCTGGAGTTCTTGAAGAAGACGCAGTCAGAGATGAAACGGATGAAGGCGGTGGAGTTCAAAGGCACGCCGTATTTTCCGATATACGAGATTCCAGAGAAAGTGGCGGAAGATGCAGTCAAGCATTTTATTACACCCACCGATTTAATCAAGTTTATTCCCGAGACGGTTCTAGAGGAAATCACGCCCTATTTGAACCAGATGTTTTCCATCGTAAGACAGAAAAGTGTAGATATTGACATTCCAACCGTGTTGGAGACGGAAGAAGGATATTTTGAAGAAGTGAGCGATTTGAATGGACTTGCGATTCCCGCAATGTATTACGATTTCTTGAACCACATTTGGGAAGAGGGGGCAACCAACGTTCTGTATCAGAACATTTTGGTCATTCTCGACGAATTAAAAGATTACGAGCACAAGTTTTTGAAAGAGATTGCGTCCAAATTGCCGGCCAATTTTACAAAACCGTCGGACTATCTTTTTTTGGCAAATGTTTATACGGCGTTTCAAGAGAAACTCTATTTCAAGTTGAAACAGATTGGAGAGCACGAATACAATTGGATTACCGATGCCATGATGGACCGGGCCAAAGTTCGATTGGAGAAGACGGTCGGTTTAGAATGCCAAGAGAGCAAACCGCTCATCGAGAAAACGATTATCCACCAGTCGCAAGAACAAGAACATGAAACCATTGATAATTATTTGCAGGAGTATTTTGCAGAGGGAGTGCAGTTCCGATTTACGGCACGAACCGATTTGATTACTTCCGAAACGGTTTGGGAAATCAAGTGTGTGAGAGAAATCACGATGGACCATCAATTGCAAGTGGTGATTTATGCTTGGATCTACAAGTTGTTGGGGTATCCAGAGAAGAAATTCAAGATATTTAATATCCGAACCAACGAGGTTCAAGAATTAAATGCGGATATGGAGGAACTGGATTTCATTGTGATTTCTCTGTTGCAAGGGAAGTACCAGAAAGTTGCCAAGTTGAGCGATGAAGAGTTCTTGGAAATGAACCGAGGGGTGTTTTAAAGGGAAGGGGTCGTAGGGGAAAGGGCCTAAGCATCCGTAGGATGCAAGCGCCCGACGGCTTAACCGTCGGTTTCCCTACCCTTTGAAGAAAGTCCGAACACCTTCTCGAATCTCTTCAACCGCTTCTTCCGCGGTATCTTGGAACGCGGGTTGCCGATAGAATAATTCGAGCAGTTCTGGATATTTTAACATATTGAAAATACGGTGCGCCACTTCTTGCACATTTCCGTTGTTCAAAAACAGAATCCGGTCTTTATTGAAAACCCGCGCATCGATTTCGTCTAAGTTGCCGAAATAGATGGGAATCGCCCCGCCAATGCAACAATTCATCAATTTCTCTGTGATGTATCCCGGATGACACTCACCAAAATTCTCGGAACAAATGTTGAAAACAAAATGTTTGATATACTCGGATACTCCAATCCGATCCACTTCTTCGCTTGAAGAGTTGTTCGCAAGACGACCCGGACAAACCACGTGCATAAATTTGGAGAGTTCTCTCAGAATCGGGAGCCGCGTATTTCCGTGATCGTGCCTACTTATCAAGGTGCATAAATTCTGTTTTTCTCGTGTATTCGCAATATAAGAATTCACCTCCTTAAAATTCGTTTTCATATTTGCATAAAATGGATATTTAATCCATTTGCCAGGTTTATTGGCGATACAACCGATGGCATAGTCATACAAATTTTTCTCAAAAATTTCATCGAAGAGATGTGAAAACTCGAATTTGCCAATGGGTTCGCCCACATACAGTACTTTGGTACCCTTGTAATGAACGATGGTTGGAATGTCATCGGGGCAAACAAAATTGCCAATGACCAAAATGTTGGATTCGCGAATGTCAAAAACAATTTTATCCTCTGAGTTCGAAAAATGCTGGGAAAGTACGTTCGTCTTGGGAAATCCCGGATTTCCATATTCAAACCCAATGTGAAACATTCGAATGGGCATATTTTAATGAATTGTAGAGAAAAACCTTTATATAAGTTATATATGCGATTATTGGAATATACTATACTCACAGTGGTGGTAGCATTCATAATACAATTCTGGGTTTTAAGTGCAATCACATCGGACAAATCCCAATCTACTGTCGGCAAATTTTATTTGGCGATGGTCTCTGCATGCATTATGGGGATTTTAGAAGTAATGATTTACGATAGCTATAAAAACGTGGTTTCTCTGTTTTACTATTTGGTTCTGGGTCTTTCTCTCTATCTCTTCATTTATTTTTTCAAGAACTTGTGGTGGATAGATGACACGGATTATTTGAAACAAATGTTGGAATCACATTCGAGAGAAATGATTTTGTCGCAGATGGTGATACAAAAAACAGAGAATATTCACGTGCAAACCATTGCAACCAATGTGGTGAATCGCCGAAAGAGAGACATGGACGTCATTGCCAAAATGCTGGATGATGCCACCAAACAAGCGAAGGCCCCGATAACCAAGACCAATGTGTTTAATTACATGAATATCGGGAGACGAGACCCGCCTACAAAGGAAGAGTTTTCTACAAAAAGATGTTTGTAGTTTGAAACAAAGTATCTAAATATAAATTATAAATTATAAATAATGGAATTTAACATTTTTTATTATTTGTGCTGTTGCATTTCTGCAGAGCCGGTTGAACAAGATGAGTACGTTACCTACAATGACATATACAAACAACCGTTTATGTAAAAGTTTCTTATTTTCTCCCTTTTCTTTTCGTAGAAGACCTCCTTTGTCTTCTCTTCTTGGACTTACCACCCTGAGTTCTCCCCATAATGTGTGTCCCTTCTGTATCGACCACTTTGTCCATTTCATTTTGAAATTCAAGTGCTTCATTGTATTGACCCTGTGTAACCATTCCTCTTGTTAATCGTTCTAATCTCTCAACCGTAACAACTTTTATTGTATATTTTCTTAAAGGATGTGGTATAGCAACCATGAAGACGCTTTCACCTGGATATATTTCTAAAATAACTCCATTCGAGAGAACATCTGTGTCACCATTAAAAAAACTCACCCGAACTAACTCGCCTGGGCTTAAACTACGTGGCATATATATTAAGATCTATATTTAAAAATAAGAAATGGAATGTTTCTTATTTTTTTCAGGACTTGAACCTATGGTCTCTCGGTCAAGTGCTTTACCGACTAAGCTAATAAAGCAAAAATGTTCCTCGCTGCTGTAATCGAAACAGCGACAACCTGATGGCTACAAAGGGAACTACGTGCAAAGCAGCCCCTTAGACCCCTCCTTATATAAGGATTGATAAACATCTACAAAGGGAACTACGTTCCCCTTAGACCCCTCCATATATAAGGATTGATAAACATCTACAGTCAGGTACTCTACCACTGAGTTAAGCGAGGTGGTGAAACATTCACATAATAGAATGATACTTTTTCTTTATATCTGTTTTTCCTTAAATATAATCACACGGATTCATTCGAAAATTAAATCTTGATAAAATTTTGCTCACTCAAAACAAAGGGTTTCCCATACTTATTGATTCCCGCTTGACTCCACGTTTGAAAAATAGTTTCATAATCCACGGGTCGATTTGTATATAAATGGATCTTCAGCTTCTCTACATCTTCCGGTCCCATATCCGAAGATAACACCGCATTCAAAACCACTTCACACGCTTCTAAAACAGAGGCATCCTTGCTCCAAAAAGGCGACATAATGCGTTCAACCATTTCGTCAAACTCGCATCCCGATAAATCCACCCATTCCAAACTATGAGAGAAAACCAGGACATTTTGACCGATATACGATTTTGTCGCAATCATGCAACACATTCCGATTGCCGAATACAGTTCTTTCTCGGACATCGATTCGGATATATCCAGCATTGCAATGTAATAATCCGGTTCTTTACTAAACCGGTTCTCTACATAGGACCGCCAGTGAAGATTCATTGCATTCACTTCTTCCGTCTTTTCATCTTTTGACAACCTCAAAATATGTTTCACCAATTTCCATACTGGAACATTGTAACTGTATTTTTTCAGTGCAATCTGCTCCAGACGTTTTGTGTATTCTGCGTCAAATGTAGCGGCGCATTCTGCGCGGTCTTCGGTGTCCTTGTTTGTAAAGGCGGTCATACCATTGTACAATTGGGTTGTAGAGAGCTTGGCGGGGTCAATGGTCGCCCATTCGTTCGCGCACTGTTTGATTTCAAGCGTATCGAGTTCCTTGTTCAAATTGCTTATCATTTTGCGGTACATCATCTTGCATTTGCGTTCGGCGGACTCCTTTTGCTCCGGGGTTTGGGCAGATGCACGGATATTAATATATTCGGGGTCTTTGTACAGAGAAACCAAAATGTCAAACAACCATGACCGTCCTTTTGCTTCTCTTGGCACCCATTTGGCCGCATACGAAATGTAATCGCGTGCATCGGGTCTCGGCATTGTGTCTTCGTTCCAGTTATCCATGATTTGGGTCCAAATCTGGTTGTCTTTCAAAAGTTGTTCGTTGTATAAACAAATAATCGGCTTTATGAAAACATTATCACGACCTTCGATTGAATGTTCTGCCAAAAACTCGCAATAGGCGCGGACGTCTCGCCATGAACCAACCTGGTTTTTTTGTTCTTTTACCATCATGTAGAGAAGAAAAACCGTTCTCATTGGAACAAAATGTTGAAGCGTAAATAAATAGGAATATGTCAAATCGCGAAGACCCCGCCCGGAATGAATGTTGCGTGTATGCAAAATGGCGTCAATCAATTTTTCTACATATCTGGACTTGTATTCGGACAAAATTTGAAACATTTTTTGGTTCATGGGTTTGCCATCATACGTTTCGTGGAATTTCAGATAATCGATTCGCTCTTCAACGGGTGCTTCTGGATTGAACATTATAAATATAATAATACATAAAACTTTATATGATTCTTCGTGTATGTTTTTTTGGTAGAGAGAATGCAACTTTTTTATTTGATTTTGTTCCGCCGGCTACCGTTTTTAATATGGATTTTCGCCGTTTGAATAAGAAAAACAGACTATTCAATGGATGGAAAATAAAAATGGACGGCGGGATTGCAATGTCGGAAATGAATGGCAGCGTCTTCAAAAATTGGTTTTTGGTGGGTTCGATGGTCTGAATATTCTCAGGTTCTAAATCAATAATGAAGAGAGAAAGCTCTGAGAACAAATAATGGATGTTTGATTCGTGTTTTTTCTTTTCAATGATATTGAACAGTTCTTTCTCGGTAATCATTTGGGTTCCAGATAAATCACTAAATGTATATTTTTCCGTTTTCAAATTGACAATGGAGTTCTCTGCATCGACGTAACAAAAATGCAAATTTATATATTCGAGGGGTTCTCTCTTGTAATTTGTTTTTATATTCAGTATTTTTTCTTGTTCTTGGAGCCATAATTCATCTTCATCCATTTATAATTTGCTATCAAATTATAAATAAAGTTTTAACGTAATAAAAATTGTGGGGTCGATACAAAGGCGTCCCTTTGTACAAGGCTTTTATGCATATTGCTTTTTATTAGCGGCTATTTGAGTGATCCATTTCATAGAATTTGCCTTCTTAAATTACTTTTTTTCACCAAATATTCAGATACTCTTACTATTACATTTTTATATGAAGAACCGCGCGTAAAGGATTCGAACCCGTGCCACCAAGTTTGAACCCTGAGGAAGCGTTGATATAACCACTGAGCTGAAAGAGATACTCAGTGTCCTTGGCTTTAGGAACCTCCACATTATGCTGCGGGAATTTACTTGTTTATAAAGATCTTGTCTTGTATATTAAAGATTTGAATCAAGATTTCATAGCATCCTTGGCTTTACATATTGAATGTGGTCGAGTCCGTAACTCTCATCAAGGTCGCCTTTTTCAAATTCCATTGGCGGTGGTAAGGTCTTGTATTTGGATTCGAAACCCAGTAGGACCGCGCGGGTTGCATAAAGGGTTCGCATCCATGCTGCCCCTTATAACAAACCACCTTGTATTTGGCGGGAATGGAGAGAGACGCCGCTTCCGATGAGGGCATCTGGAATTTGGTGGGAACTGAAGGCACACTTTTCAAAGGCACATCTGCATTGATTACCGGGTGAATCACTGGACCCTCAAATGTGTTTGCGGGGCAGGTCGTGGTGCGACCCACCAAAATGTTATTGATGGTGATTGGTTTTGCAATACCGTTTCCGTAGGTAGCGGTAGAACATTTGACGGCTTTCAGATTTAAATTATGGACATAGTTTTCGTAGGATACTTGCGGCAGATTTACAGCACTTGCGGTATTCACATGATAATTTTGCAGGTGTTTGGTTTTTTTCAATGAAATGTAATCTCCAGCTGACATTATATAAGAACAATAGAGAAAAAACATACTTAAAGGGTTTTACAGAATAAAATATGTCTCTAAACCGCTTGTTAAAAAAAATAAAAAATAAAAAGATGCCTGACATCCGCCATAACGTATATTCCTTACTAGAGACAGCACTTATATAAATTACATTTTATTATATAAAAAATTGAAATTAAATATAATAAAATCATTATTTGCAAAACAAATGCAACATACTAAAACAAATCTAACAATATGTATTCCAAGAGTTGATAACACGATTAGTAAGCAAGAGATCTTTGAAAAGATTCGGTCTCTTCATATTGGATTCATTGAAAAAATCATTGAAATTCCGTCAAAAACCGATGACACAAAACGCGTCATTGTAAAATTCAAAACATGGGTTGAAAATGAATTATCAAATCGCATTCTCTGGAGATTTGCGGCAAATAAAGACATTAAAATTGTTTATAACGACCCTTGGTATTGGGTTGCATACCAAATAAAGAATTATAGATAGACTTTACTCTCTTGTTCCAGCGGGATTCGAATGAATGAATAGTCGGGGTTTTTTATTTCGTCCTTGATTTTTTTTTGATTCTCTTTGAGAAATTGGAGTCGCGTTTCGTTGCCATTGTTTGCTTTGATTTTGTCGATTTCTCGCTTTACTTTTTTGTATCGATTCTGCAATTCAATTTGTTTTATTTCCACCGTGTGAATGCTTGAAAAAACATTGATTTGATTGGTTACTGTAGAGATGGGCACGGTTTCTTCGTTGAAATCGCACAACTTGGATTCAATCTCTCTCATTTTTTCGTAAAATGCGATTTGTTTCTCTGTTTTATTTGAAAAATAAACCAGTTTGGGCAAGAAGGATTCCACGTTTGCGAGTATTTTTCCATATTGGAGAGAAATTGTATGGAATCGATGGCTCGAAATGTCAAAATTGTAGTAGTGTTTTAAATAAATGCTGAACATTAATAAAACCCCGAGAGAACTGATTGCCAATCTCTCTGCAGAGAAAAAAGGAAAAACAACTAAAGTTCCTGAAAACATCAATGAAATGAACAACAATGCATCCGAATAGGTTTTGTGTTGGCAATACGCCATATTATAAACACCCTTTTTGCATTTCAAGTAGAGAGAAACCAGTTCAAGCTCGTTTTTCATATTTTGGGTTTTCTCTGCATAATTCTCGGTGCTACCAGAATGTTGTTCTTCCAACTCATCGAGCCTTTGGATATAAGGGTCGTCGTCATTGTCGATCGAAATTTGATAACTGTCGCAAGAAGATATGGAAGACATCTATATAATAAAGGGAACTACGTTCCCTTCAAGGAGGGATCAAAAGGGAACCATGGGTTCCCTTTCTTTAAAATTGAATAAAATTTTTATTTTTCTCTGCAGAGAAATAAAAAATACAATGAATTCAGACGAAGAAATAAAAGAAAAAGAAATTCGCGCAAAGATTGAGCGAAACCAGCGATTAAAAAAAATAAGAACCCTAAACTTGATTCCCAAAAAACATTATTTGATGACGACTCGATTCAATAATAAAAGCCATGCAGAGATGCTCTCTTATTGCGATAAAATCAAAGGATTGCAATGCATCTATGGAGTTCCAAAAGAGATTTCCGATTGTGTCGTGAAAGATGCAATTATGTTTGTATTGGAAATGAACAACGAAAAAAACCAGATTGAAGGAATTGGAATGGTAAAAAATGTATCATTTCCAAGTCGTTATGGAGTGTATGAAGACGGAAACTACAACCGATTTTCATATTTAGGTAAGGTGCGTATTAACCGAGTTGATATGACAGAGGAAGAGAACGCAATTTTAACGGCCCTGGATATCCTTTGTTTCAAGGGTAGTTGTCATTTGAAGAGAAGCCACGGTATCACGATCTTTCCAATCGACATTTTGGAAAAATGCAAAATCAAAATCGATATCACCGAATATATTGGCAACATGTTCAAAAATCGATTATAATCGGGAGCCTCTCCTTTTCGTGCCTCTTCTTTTCGTGCCTCTTCTTTTTTTAGTGCCTCTTTTTTTCGTGCCTCTTCTTCTACCTCCTTCTGTTGCTTGGTAAGGTGTTGCCACATAATCATATATTTCGAGTTTTTTATTATTACCACTTTCATCTTTTGCTACTTTATTGATGATTTCATTGATCTGGTCACAAATACCACTTTTAGATGGGTCTTTGGGATTTTTAAGTGAATTCAAATAATCATTTATAATTGTTCTTTCTTCTTCCGTTATGGCAGCATAAATCGCTTCCTTTTCTTTTGCAGCAGCTTCTGGATTCAAAAAGTGTCCCTTCATTGACTCATAAAAAGTTGGTTTTCCCACCATCACTCTCAAAACCGAAAAATGTTTTAATTCAATGTTTTCATTCCAATAACAAGGAATACCCGCACTATCTGAAATAAATAATTGATGAATATGCATCTCTCGACAAATATCAAGCGCTGCTTTGTTAAAAGCGTTTCCTGAAATTTTGGGACCTTCGCCGTTCGCTTTCACCCCGTAAATATACATACTCTTTTTACGCTCTGGAGAAAACGCAATATAATTCGTTTCGGAGGTGTTATGTTCATAATCATCCTGTGGGACAATTGAAAGACTAAAACAATTTTGATTTAATTTAATAATTACCATATAATCCTCGCCAATATCAGCGATTTTATAGTAACTATTAAAATCGGAACCGAGAACTTCAATCCCTCCTTCTGTTTTTTTTTCATATTCGGGAACTTCATCGGATTCTCCAAATTGTTCTTTGAATTTGTTGTCTAAATGACGGGTAGGTTCTAAAAAATCTTTTGCTGAAAAATCAGAAAACATTCTTATAATCATGGGTAATAATCTCTCATTCATGATTTGATTAAATTGGTCAGATTTATCCATTCGAGAAGCTAAAAATGCATCACCAATGGGCGCAGCACTTGAACTTGAAGATTCATTTGTAGTGGCTTCGTCTTCCTCCGTAAAAAAACTACTCATATATACAAATATATAAATAAATTAAAATCTCTCTCAAAATAAATATAAATCATTATGTTAATAATCTATATATTTCAAATGGCAGACGATGAATACAATATTGATAAATATACCGACCAAGAATGTTTTGAAGTCCTGAATTTAAACAATCCGAGCGACAGAGAATTAGAGATGAAAATCCTGCAATTTATGGATAAATATGAAAACAAATCCAAACGTCTCTACCGTTTTTTTGAGTCAATGTATGACCGTTTTTTTACGGAAGAAGAAGATGCAATCGAAGGATTTGAATCCGACATGAAAAACGACGAACAAAAAAGAGAGCCCGCAAAAGCATCCCCCCAAACTTTTGGAAACTCGACCACCACAATAAGCACCGTAACAACACACAATGTGGATTACATTGCCGACCCCAAAAAACTCAACCCCGTGGAGAGAAAAACGATTTTCAAAATGATTTCGATCGACAGCCAGTTCCGCGAAGACCCCCGAAACACGAGCGCCACCAATTTCACCATGAATTTGTCGGAAAGCATTGACAATGTGATTTCAATGAAACTGTATTCGGTGCAAATACCTTACACATGGTACACCATCAACGAATCATTTGGAAGCAATTTTTTTTACATTAAGGGAAACAGCCCGGGCATTAATAATGGCGACCACGACATAAAAGTGGATGTGAATTCTGGAACATACACCGCAGATGGCATTGTCGGTGCCATTAATACCAAATTTAATTTTTTAAAAAATATAAAAAATAATAATGAAAATAAAAACAAACCGGAATATAGCAGCGTCGTTGATTTAAGTATGGGCGAAACCAGGGTTTCTTACCAATTGGGCGCAACCGATGCGAAAATCGTGTTTGAGTTGGATTTGAATAAGAAATACAACGAAACCGATTACCAACTCTTTTTTCCTACGTGGTCGTCGCCCGATGTGAGCGGTTCTGCAAAAAGTCTCACCATTCCAAGTTTTTTGGGGTTTAATTACAATAGTTATTATCCATATGTTGCATACTCGCAAAAAAATATTTTACCACTGATTGGAGATGAGGGTTCTAGCATATCATTGTACTCAGTAAATGGTGGTTCCAGCGACCCGCAAGATATTTCAAATAATTATTTTACAATCTACCAGTATTCTGGAACAAACCAATTCAATATATCCACATCCACGATTATAAATCGAATACCAATCCTACTTACACTTACGCCTACAACATACAGTCGAAATTTTATATACAATAATATTTCTCAACAAATGGCTGCCAACAAATTTTTAGATCCAACATGGTCCTATTTCAGACGCGTAAATAATACATTTTCCAATTTAACCAATTCTCATTTTGAAATTGCAGTCAAACTAAACCGCAACGAAATTTCGCAAACAGACAATTCCAAGTTGGCAATTGTTTTTCCATCGGAAACCAATATTGGTGGAAAACACATTTGGACAGGAACAGATTCATGTTTTGTTTTTAAAAAAGATATAATTGAAGTGAATGAAGTTGTGTCAGAAACAGAAACATTATTAACAAATTACATCATTGACCCGAGTCAAGCAACCATAACAATCGAATGTACCAAAATTGGATTCGATGTTATTGAAAATACGCGAACTGCAAGTGTTCCAGGGTCTTTAGCCAGTGGGTATCCAAACGGATATTTGTTTAACAGTTACATTGATGCTGTAAATACCGCATTCATAACAATGAATAATGCAACCATTATACCTATATATAAACCAGACGGTGAATTCAATATTAATGTAGCATCATCTACCTACAATACTGGTTTAACAATCGCAAACGACAGAGCTCGATTTAAATTTGACATTGCGAGAGAATTTAATCAGACAACCTACATAGTAGATTTGTCGTCATGTTTTTTGAGTCAAAATCCATTCTTGTTTGATGCAAGTTATCATAATTTGACGAATTCCAATTTTAGTTTGTCGAAACCATTTAGTTCTACGCCATTCACTATAATTGATAGCACAAATAATAAACTGGTGTTGATACCCAAGAAAACCGGCGGTCCAAATGGAAATGGATTTGGCAATCAAAATAGTCCCAACATTGAATTATTTTTTACGACAGGCACATATATTTTATTGAATACCTTGACTGAGAGGATCAATCAGGATTTTATCCAGTTTGTAGATGTGGATGGTTATCCCATCATGAGAGGAAGCAGTATTTCATTTGAAAATTCAACACTTACTTTGAAACTTGGGATAAGCAAGTTGTTGACCGAGATAAATTACAATGTCTCTTTTACTGACAACACTCGATTTTCGTGGAGTAATTATTTGTATATAGACCCGTTGTCCTATGTTTTAGAAAATAACATGGTTCTTGAAAGTACGCATGCCGAGATCATTGGTAGTCAAACTGTTTTCAATAATTTAATCACATTGAGCTCGCTTAACAACAAGTTTGTATTCAAACCCTATTTCAATGGCGTGGCGGATGCGGGCGGTGCAAATGATATTGTCTTTGATGTGTCGTTAAATTCAAATCAAACGAAGGATTATACGAGAGAAGGCCTGATTGACGAAATCAATCGGCTATTTAATGCGAATGATTTGACAAAGGGCAGCAGTATTTCGCTTGTTAATGAAGGCAATTTGCAGTATGCTAACATTCGAATGAATATTAATAAAACGTATTATTCAAGCGATTTCAAACTTGTTTTCTATGATTCGGTCAGTTTCGTTTATTGCAATGTTGGAGTTGCTCAAAATGCAACATGGGACTCAACGCTTGGCTGGCTTCTTGGATTTCACTCTTTTACCGAGTATGAACTTTACGATTTTACACAGGAACCACTCACTGTGGTCGATAACTATTATAAAAACGTGTTTAACGATGTTAATTTCGGATACACGAATTCTTACAATTCAACCACAAAAAAAATTGCGGTGCGCGGTGACGTGGTTTTGAATACCAATCTATATAATTATTTTTTGGTTGTGTTGGATGATTTTATCCAGAACCACGTGAATGCGGGGTTGATTACCATTACCTCGCTTGAAAATGACGTGGCTTTGCCGTCTTACGCTTCTCGGGTTTCGTATCAATGCGATCCGGTGACCGGTATTAAAACCGCGGTTTCGGCAACCAATAAATTGAACACGGACCTCTCGTCGAAACAACTTTATGCAATGAACCAAATCATAGAGAACAGGCGAACCAAATCGAAAAGTTACGCGTCCGGACCCTATTTGAAAGACGTTTTTGCACTGATTCCAATCAAATTGACGGGGTTGCAATTCGGTCAAACTTATATGGAATTTGGAGGCACCATGCAGAACCAAGACCGCAAATATTACGGCCCAGTTCGTATCCAAAAATTCTCCATTAAATTGATGAACGACAAGGGGCAAATCGTGGATTTGAACGGTGCAAACTTCTCTATTTCTTTAATTTGCGAGATTTTGAATACAAAATAAAATATATATTTAGGCTATAATGACTTTGTTTTTCACACGCGGTGCCGGAAATGGACGTGTTTTGCCCATTGACAGCATTAAAAACCAACAAGGAAGCATATTCAATAAATTTGTAGCGGGAGCGGGCGTGGGTGCCACAAGCGTTTCTGTGCGTCGTGCTAAAATACAGAATGCGGCGATGAAACGCCAAACATTCAGTTTGACAAACTGTGTCTACAAGATTGTTCTATAAACAATTTAAAAAATACGGAATAATAATTGTAATATGTCTATAAAAAGTTTAATTGAAAAATGCGGAAAAGAAAATGTGATCGACTTGTTGCCAAGCTTGTTTATTACGATTGACACAGAGAAAATCGAAAAGAATCAATTATTGTGCGATAATGACTATTTTGTAAATCCGCAACAATCGATTGATGCTTTGTATAATAATTTATATTTGACCGATGATTATGAAAAAATGGTAGAAACCATCTATGACATTGCACCCATTCTTGAATTGTTTCACGAAATTGCCATAGACAAAGCAATGGTGGATTCCGTGATCATTACTTATTTGGGAAAAAGTTGTGTTCGGTACAAGAACAAATCGGAAAAAAACTTTGGAAAATCGTTGTATTTGGATGTGCATGCGGTTCGCATTGCATTGACGGACATGCAGACTGAGCAAACGGTTTGCAGATTTATTGGAAACGGATTCAAGCTGTGTGTGGGTGCTCTCCTTTTTTCCGTTTTACATAAACACACATCTTGGAATTTACATTTTTTCAATCTGCGTGCTTTGTGTTTTTATTAAACCTTTGATAAAAAGTAATTTTACATATGTAAAGTTACTTTTTATATGACTTCGGCTTCGGCTTCGGCTTCAGCTTCGTCTTCGTCTTCAGCATCTGAATCCGCTTGATCTGAAGCCGCTTGATCTGCATCCGCTTGAGTCGCAGCATCTGCTTCACCCATCATATTTTGCATCATTTCCATGATGGGATCTGCATTATTCTCTGCACCCATCATTTGCTGCATCATTTCCATGATCGGATTTGCAGAACTGGTTTTTTCACCCATCAGCATACTTAATAAATTCATAACATCCATACCATCATCATTGGTTTGAACATCATTGGTTTGAACATTCAATGTCATCGTATCGGTAATTTCAGTATTATCAATGGAGATTTCATTGAGAGAGACGTCCAAACAAATGGTTTGCTCTTGCAATTTGCTCTTCAACACTTGGATTTCAGCTAAAAGCTCACAAATCTGCAAATCCTTGGCTCGAATGATTTCGTTCAGGTCTGACATAATATATATTTCAGCCGTTTGTATTTATATCTATTTTTACGTAAAAATTGAACTTTAAAAAACAAATTATAAACAAATATACAAATATACAAACAAATGTCCATTGATTATCTCGCTAAGAAAAACGCCCACCCTCGCGACGCTTTCATCCAATTTGATGAACCGACCCACGTCTATACCGTCCATGGCGACAAAACATTCATGTCCGTGACAACCTGGAACCACCACCATTTCCCCAAATTCGACGCAGACAAAATCATCAAGCAGATTATCAGCAGTAAGAAACACAAGACCGACCCCGAATACAAATACTACCAGATGACCGCCGGACAAATCATGGATATGTGGAACGCCAACCGCGACGGGGCGTCCTCCGCCGGAACCAATATGCATTATGACATTGAGTGTTACTACAATGAGATGGAGGTGTCCAACGACAGCATCGAGTATCGTTATTTCCAGAACTTTTTAAGAGAGAATCCACATCTACATGCGTACCGCACCGAATGGACCATTTACCACGAAGAACTGAAGATTGCTGGTTCGGTAGATATGATTTACGAGAATCCAGATGGAACACTCCTCATCTATGACTGGAAAAGGTGCAAGGAAATAATCAAGGAAAACGCGTATGGGAGCACGGCGACCACCGAATGCATCGGGCATTTACCAGACACGAACTTTTGGCACTACGCGCTGCAACTCAATACTTACAAGACCATCATTGAAGAGAAGTACGGGAAGAAAGTGGTTGGATTGTGCCTGGTTTGTCTGCACCCCAACAACGCGGACTACCAGTTGATTGAAGTGCCCTTTATGGAGAAGGAACTTGCTGACCTCTTTGAGTATAGGAAACAGATGCTGGTTAAAACAAAGCCTTCAGCGAAAACTTCAGCAAAGCCTTCTTCAGATAAACCTTTAACCAGTTATTTTAAACCCTCGACCAAAAAAGGCAGTGGATTATTGTTAAACTTAAATAGTATATAAAAATAATTCAACCATTTTATAAATGCTTACTTATTTATTAGAAAAGCTTGACAAAATCAAAAAAGACCGGGCTCTCTATTGTTCTACCAAACAAAACGAACCCAAAACAAAAGAAGAAGAGACCAAAATCGAAAAAAAGAAAGAAACCCATCTTCTCTACGATTTCATTTGCAAATAATTCTTTTTTATTTGATTCCGCAAAAAATATAAACAATGGTTGTTTATATATTTAAATGAAGTTTCCGAAAAGTCCTTTTTACATTATTGCCCAATTAATTCTCAACTACATCTATTTCATTGTTCAGTACATTCGCACATTCAATGCTCCTCCTCCAAAAAAACCCGTAGAGATAGCATATGTAGAGACCCAATACGACAAGTCGTGCAAAAAGTATGCAGAGTTTTACGGAAAAGAATTCGCAGATGAGAATTCCAACATTGACCCCGTTCTCTACGATTTTGTTAAACGGAAGGATGTTTTCGCAAGTGCCGACAATGAAATGGAGAAACAATGGAAGTCGCGAATCCTCATGGAGAACACCCCGCGAGGAAACGTGATGATGTATTTTAACCCGTATCTGTTGTCATACCACTACTATAGCGACGAACAAATCATCCCATACAAGATTCTGGAACAAGTGGCGACCAAGTATGTAGTCATGTATCGGTGCAAGGATTTCTTCATTGATGTAGAGAAAAGACCCGGCAATAAAATACTGGAGGTTTTGCAGAAAGAAGAAGACTCTCTCAAATCCAAGAAAATGAAAGTCAATGATATCACGAAATGCGTGAATATCCACTCGGAGTCGAAAGATGTGTTTGCGGCGCTCAAGGATTACAGGAGCGAAGCGATAAAGCCGACCGACCCAAATGGTTTAAAAGAGCCAACAAAAAAGAAGGTAGAAGAACCCAAGTTCTCCAATAAGTTTGTTCGTATTGGAAAAATGTGCGAGTTCAACATAACGCAGAAACCGGTGGATAAAAAAATCAAGGCGGTCAATGAACTGATGTTTGGTGAAAAACCGGTCAATAAAGTGGTTGATTTCTTTGACGACCTGGAAATTGTGGAAATGCCCGAAGAAGAAGAAGTGAAATCGTCCTACAAATTATTTAAGAGCCAACTATCGAAGCAAAAGAAACCGTAGGTTTCTCTTAAAAGAAACCGATTAGTATGGGATCATAAGGGAACGACGAGTTCCCTTAATTCTTGATTTCTTCGATTTCTTCGATTTCTTCGATTTCCTCGATTTCCTCGATTTCCTTCTTCTGCCTCCAATATATCCTTTCATGTATTCGTTTGCATCTTTATCAGTTAAAGAATAATTTTCTTCTCCTTTTTCTTCCTCAAACAATTCTAAATTCTCTCCAAATGATTCATCCCCAAACACATCTAACATATCAATTCCAATATTTGGGTCTGGAACAAAAATTTTGTGGTCGGTATAAATACCAAAAGCAGATAACATGAGGGCTTTACTGCGCATTTCTCTATATAGCATCTCTAATTGAGGACTTTTCCTTATGTGTGTTTTTAATTTGTCTACCTGTTCTTTTGTAAATGCGGGGCAATTTAAAGACACACACGTCTCAAACGAAATTTTCATTTTTCTGTAGTTATCTAATAAAATTTGAGTGGGAGAATTTTTTAGCGAGATGCAGTGGAAAGATTCGGGTTCCTCGTCTTCTTCTTGTTCTTCTTCCTCTTCTTCTCTTGGTCTTTCCCAAATACTTGGAGCCCAGATACTCGGACGCTCGGACTCATAGTCCCACGGCTTGAAATGCATTTCCTCTGCATGCGTGCTGCGTGTATTTATCCCTACCCCCGCATAAGGCGCGCGATCACATGACCGATGTAATAAACTGGGTAAACGTCCAGTATTGTCCCTTATAGTTTCATCTGCTCCATTCAATAGTAAAAACTTGACTCCATCAAAATTATCAAATTCTGCCGTGGAATGAAGGGCGGTCCTACCCTCGACATTTTTTCCATTTATATCGGCACCTTTTGAAATGAGATGTTTTGCCATGGTGAAACTATCATCTAAATACATAGCCATGTGAAGAGGAGTTTCCCCATCGATACTATTTTCTCTAATTTTATTTATTTCAACACCTTTATCATCAATTAAAAAATCAACAATTGGTATTAACGACTCGCTTACCGCTTCATACATGAAATCTTCCAATTGATTTATACTATATTCTTTCGCATTTATCATTTCTTTCACTTTTTCTATTTTTTTTTCTCGAATTGCATAAAAAATGGAATAAACTGAATTGTCTTCAAAAAACATTTTTGTATATATTATAAAAATGTTTTTTTATATGTCTTTTTTTTCGGTTTTGACCCATTCTAAAAACGCGTTGCACTTATCAAGAGAGAACATGGTCCCCAAATGGCTTTTTGCGATGTGATAAGCAATTCTCTCTTTTTCGTTCAGCGAATCCAGAAATTCTTTGGTCGAAAATTCTTTGTTCAGAATTTCTTTGTCCATCGTATTACTATATTATTTTATTTTTTTGTCATTATGCTTTTTTATAAACAATCAATTTACTCTTCAATTTTACTACATACCAGCGAACGGGATTCGTTTGACCGGCGAGACCATTTTGTAGTCATCTCGTTCCGCACACTTTTTGTTCAGTTTTTCCAAATACGTCATCTGCGAAATCGAGGTGTAAGTGCTTTCCGGTTTTGCAATTTTGCACACTACATTCACCGGAGTGAATAAAGGCGCACCAGTGAGCGCCTTCGTGACAGTAGAGCACTTTTTTGGAACAAACCCGGTGGTCTTGGCAATATCGGGAGGACAATTATCTGCAATGTCGGAGAGAGTCTTTTTCTTAAGTCGCGTGATGTAATCGGCTTGGTCATTGATACTTCGACCCGCGTCTGTCTTGACAACGGCATAGGGAAAAGGGCGACTGATCCATCGTTCCCTTCTTGCCATCATTCCCTTGAAAGACAAGACCGAGGGTTTCACGACAGTATTATCTTCTAAACTAATTGTTTCGGACGCCTTGATGTTTGGATTTGCATACCGGCCATTGAAATCTTTCAAAACGGCGCCCTTGCTCTCAGTGTGGATGAGAGAGCGAGACAACGAAGTCTGGCCGATATAGCCCTGGTTCCGGGTGGTGCCGTTAATCGAAAATTGTTTTTGATTTACGCTTAAATTGTTATAAAGAGCTGCGGTTTTTCGTTTCAAAGCTACAATCGACATATTTATAATAGGGGCGGAAAATATTTATGCAAGTCGTGTTGCTTGTATAGAAAATGTAGTTAAAGTTGCAACAGACGTTGGATTTAGATTGCTTAAAGTCATTTTAAATATCCCATAATATGTTGTTGAAGCAGTAATTGAAACAATTGCACTTGCAGTATTGAAATAACTTCCAGTACTTAAAGAAGTTGTAGTATCAAACCGAGATCTTGCATATGGAATACAATCCGAAGCTTGGTTACCACTTATATTAGTTGTTATGCCATATTGAAAAACTGTATATTGTGATGATGCAGTTGCAACACTATAACCCATATCTGTTTGAACTTGCCATACACCAATCGGTAATGCCAAACCCGGGGTCCTTACTAAAGCTGTACTATTTTGTGGTAATAATGTGTTGTTACTTGAATCTGAAATTTGATATCCAATTTGCATATTTGATGTTATTGCGGAAGTATTATATGCAACCGTGATCGGTCGATTGATAGTAAAGGTTGGTGTTGTTGAATTTACGATTGAAATCACATTGCCTCTACCAATGTTTATTGTATTTACTGCAGTTGCTCCGGTTCCGATAAATATATTGCCAGTTGCAGCTCGAGCAGTACCTATTCCCAAATTAAGATTACCAGTTGTTTGTGATGCGCCAATATCAATATTACCAGTTGTTATATTGTTTCCAAAGGTAATTGCAGTTGTTACAGCAGAAGGTTGATATGAAGTTCCGATAAATCCGCCGCCCGCTGTTATTGTGCCCGAACCAGTTGTTGTTAAACTGTTGGTAACAATGTTTGAAAAACTCGCATCAATATATGTTTTATTGTAAAAATTGGTATTAATACTGTTGTCAATCGCGGACCTGGTATAATAGTTGGTATTCAAACTGCCATCCACATAAGTCTTCAATGCAAAACTCGCATCAATATATGTTTTATTGTAAAAATTGGTATTCATACTGGAGTCAATGGCGGTCCTGGTATAATAGTTGGTATTCAAACTGCCATCCACATAAGTCTTCAACGCATAATTAACCATGCTAGTATCCTGGATTGCATTGTAGCTTTTCAATGTATTCAAACTGCCATCCACATAACTTGTTAATGCAAAACTTGCATCAACTGCTGTCCGATTGTAAAAATTAGTATTCATGCTGGAGTCAATGGCAGTCCTGGTATAATAGTTGGTATTCAAACTGCCATCCACATAAGTCTTCAATGCAAAACTCGCATCAACCGCTGTCCGATTGTAAAAATTAGTATTCATGCTGGAGTCAATGGCGGTCCTAGTATAATAGTTGCTATTCAAACTGCCATCCACATAAGTCTTCAATGCAAAATCAGTCCGAATGTTATTGATACTAGCATCCGACGAAGCAATTTTGGCATATGTATTGTATCCAAAACTTGCATCAGTATTCAAAGCAACTGCAAGTTCTTTCAACGAATTCAAAGCATCTGGTGCATCATTCAGCAAAGTATTTATCTGACTATTCACAAAAGTAGTTGTTGCGTAATTCGAAACAATATAACTAATACTCGCATCCAAAAGCAAAGCGGATGCGTTCGTCGCATAATTGGTCCGAATGTTGTTCAGACTGCCATCCACATAAGTGTTGGTAGAATAATTGGTCCGAATGTTGTTCAAGCTGCCATCCACATAAGTGTTGGTAGAATAATTGGTCCGAATGTTGTTCAAACTGTTATCTACATAGGTTTTCGTAGAATAATTATTCAAGCTGCTGTCGTAATCTGTGCGAATTCGGTTCAAACTGCTATCCACATAGGTTTTCGTAGCATAATTCGTGTTCAAGCTCCCGTCATAATCTGTCCGAATTTGGTTCAAACTGCTATCCGCATAGGTTTTCGTAGCATAATTCGTGTTCAAGCTCCCGTCATAATCTGTCCGTATTCGGTTCAGACTGGCATCCACATAGGTATTGGTAGAATAATTGGTCCGAATGTTGTTCAGACTGCCATCCGCATAGGTTTTTGTAACATAATTGGTGTTCAAACTGCCATCCACATAAGT
>Ga0114979_10000542_pt1 | contig 24766 bp, 27 predicted proteins | sample S_140625_EF_Meta_FD_87315 | JGI IMG/M metagenome (GOLD analysis project Ga0114979, IMG submission 87315) | Freshwater microbial communities from Lake Simoncouche, Canada to study carbon cycling - S_140625_EF_MetaG | ecosystem: Environmental > Aquatic > Freshwater > Lake | place: Lake...
CAATGCGTATAATTAATTTTCATATTATCTTGTAAATAGGCATTCTTTGCCTTCATTGCAATAAGAGAATGATTTTGTTCTTCCGGGTCAATATATTCAATGACCGATTCATTTATCTTACACGAAGTTAAGAGGTCATTCCATCCTATTTCTTTGTTTTTCAATTTATCAATGATTTCATGGGATAACAATGCCTTATTCTCTCTAACACGTAATACTGGTCGGGTTAATCTACCGCCATCATTGCATATACGTATTTCCATCAATTTATAATCGAATATAATTGACGTGTAAATATTAATAATTCCCTTGTATTTTTTATTTTTCATTTCATTGTATAATTCACTTGCATTTTCACATACGCCTACCCAGCATCCATTTATAAATACCTTCACCTTATTATACAATACATCAGGTGAAGACGTATTCACCGGCTCAATATACGGTTGAACATATTCATATAATGATGAACTATTCGTAGGAATTGTAATATGACCCATATAACTAATATTTTTGACTACACCAATCGACTGCCCCTCCGGAGTTTCTGCTGGACATAGGAAGCCCCATGTCGTGTTGTGTAATTTACGCGGAGCGATTAATTCACCACTTTTTTCTAGTGGCGTATTAATACGACGCAGATGACTCAAACTTGCCACATAGGTTAATCGATTCAACACTTGTGCAACGCCAACTTTACTACTGTTGGCCTGTTTTATACTAAAATCACCGGTTGAAAGGGCACGCGTAATACCATTCTCAATCGTAGTAGATTTCATTATTTTATATATATTTGTCATATTGATAATATTTTCATAATCCTCCGTCGAACGCCATGAACCATTTTTGATTTCACGAATCACCTGTTTTTGCATTTCTTTTACCAATTTGTTGAAATAATTTCGAAACAAATTGTTTAATAACGTTCCGGTTAATTCAATTCGTTTATTCAAATATGAATCACGGTCATCGCATGGCATCCATCCCAAACTGGTTTGAATGAGTTTTTTTGCCATGTATCCCAACATGTATATTTTTTGATTCATGGTTTGACAATGTGGAAACAAATCATTGTTAAGAACTTCGACTGCAAATTCGCGTTTTTTTATTAAACCGGCTTCGCGGTCCATATTGAACGGAGTGTAAGCGACAAAGGAAGTAATATGTCGTAAGGCGTCTTCTTGTGTTAAATATCGGTTTGCATCAATAATAGATGCCTGTAAACAATTCAATAATTCCTTTGATTTATATTCATCGATATTCAATAATATATATTTGCAAATATCCTTATCACTAATGATTCCGAGTGCTCGAAACAATACAAAGAGTTCGATTGGTTGTTTAATACGAGGAATGGTTACATAAATTCCATTTCCAAATCCGTTATTTTTACTCGCAATCATCATTTCAATTTGTTTTGGAGATATACATTTATAATCCGGAATGGATTTGATTTCGGCAAACCAATTCCATTTCGTAGTGTTCTTACCATCAAATACATATACGCGGTTTTCGGCGGCTCGTTCTTGCCCTAATACTGTTTTTTCTGATCCTTTAATGATAAAATAACCTCCACAATCCATTTTACATTCACCCGTGACATTGGATTGAATATGTTTATTTTGGGTTAATACACAAATCGACGATTTTACCATAATGGGCATCTTACCTATATTTATTTTTGGCAACACTTTTTGAATGATTTTTGGAGTATCCATACTATCCGTATTACGAACGATATATTTCATATGCACATCCACCGTCATATTCGACGCATATGTGAAATTTCGCAATTTGGCTTCTTGTGGTAACATCATCTTGGTTGCTCCATTATTTTCGTGAATTTGGGGCGGATATAATTTAAAATTTTCAAACGATACGTTTACTTCCAGAAAATATTGGCCTCTATCTTCGACATAATCATCTTCGGAACGAATATTTACCGGATTAAACATTTGAATTGTGCGTTGCACCTGATAATTGATAAAATGATTGTAGGATTCGATTTGATGTCGAACCAGCCGTTCCAAATGTTGACCTTGGAAATAAGATTCAATCAAATGATATGGTTCTTCAATATAATCGCCCAAATGTTCCAATACTTGTTTTCCATCCGTGCATATAATGGATTCAATATCGTGTTTTAATTTTTCCAGCGCGATTTCGTCCTTCACCATTTTTTCGATTATTTCAGTAGAAGAAGCGGATTCAATATCTAATTCTTTCACCGGTTTCACCGGTTTTACTGGTTCGGTAATAGTTAATTTTTTGGGTTTTTTAATAGATATTATACCACCAGTTTTAAGCCCCGTTAATGTAGCCGAAGAATCGCAAGACATCATTGATTGGGATTGATTCATATTTGTATAAAGTATTATACGTAAAGATGTCAATATACTATTACGTTCAATTTTCTATATCCTTTTTCAAAAATATAAAGCATGATTCACGATTTATATTTTTCCTGTTTATTATTTACATTGAAACGCCATTACTATTTGAAACGTTTCAAAAAGATATATGTATACAAAATATCTAATATAAACCCCGATATAGAAAAATAAAAAAGAATATATTCAACGATTGATTTATTTTCAATAAGATAAAAATAATATACCAATAAAGCAAAAAACGGTATTGCTAAAATATCACCATAATGGCTAAAATTATTTATCATATTAGGTTTCATTATATACTAATATGATAAAATATTTTGCATCTAGGTAAAAGCATGAACGTTCAAAAAGTCCAAAATATAAAACATCGAACATTGACGTCACCACCATGCAGTTATTTTATGGGTTAAATAAGGTAAAATATATAAAAATGCATTGGTCAGTAAGAAGGCCCAAAAACACCTTTTGCAAGATTCATCGGCCGATTTTGATTTTGGACATTTTTGAAAAAAAGAAAAATGTCCAAAATGGGAAAACCCCTCTTCAAATTTGTCAAAAAACGTGTTTTACAGCATAATGCAGCAAAAACCGGATTTTTTCGAAAAAAGTTGGCTGCATATTTTTTTATTATTTTTTGAAAAAACCATTTAGGCATTTTTTATGTTCGTATGTTATACGAAGAAAAAAATGCCGAAAAATGCCGAAAATGCCGAAAAATATTTCTGCGAAAAATGCAACTTTGTATGCAGCAAAAAAAGTAATTTCACCGCACATCTTTCCACACTGAAACATCAAATACGAACTTCGACGAAGTCCCCGACGAACGAAAAAAATGCCGAAATGAAAAAACATGAATGTCCTTGTGGAAAATATTATATGCATGCATCGAGCTTATGGAACCACCGAAAGAAGTGTTTTGTCGATTTTGCAGTGGAGCCGGCCAAAGTAGAAACGGGTCAAAGCACCGCTCTCATTCAATCCACTACCGAGACGGGAGAATTAACCAAAATAATATTGGAGCTAGTGAGAGAAAACAAGGATTTCAAAAATATGTTGATAGAACAACATAAGACCATGATTGAGTTGGCCCAAAAACCCACCATTACAAATACGGCAAACAGTCACAATACAAATTCGAATAACAAACAATTCAATTTGAATTTCTTTTTGAACGAGCAATGCAAGAATGCTATTAATTTGACTGAATTCGTAGAGAATGTGAAACTGGGGTTTAACGAATTGGAAAATGTGGCCGATATGGGATATGTCGACGGAGTTACCCAAATATTCATGAATGGATTAAAAGAATTGGATATATATAACCGACCTCTACACTGCACCGATATCAAACGGGAAATCATGCATGTGAGAGAAAACAATATGTGGGTAAAAGACACCCCGGACCAAGCCAAAATCAAATCCGCCATACGCCGTATCGCATTTCGCAATATACAACAGATTAGTGAATGGAATAAACAACATCCCGAAAGCGAAATACTGGACACCCCCGATTTCGACCGTTCATTTCAAATTATGAAACAATCCTTGGGCGATACTTGCCCCGGAGGTGTAGAGAAAAACAACGATAAAATCGCCAAAAATATAATAAAAGCGGTCTACGTTGATAAACATTCATTGATGATACCAAACAATATTGAAATGTAATTCAATAAACTCAATCACAATAAATATACAAATTTACAAAACATAATAAAAAAATTCCATTATCTATTTTATTATTATGACAACCGAATCAAAAAAAAAATCATTCATAGAATGTTTGGATTTGTTTAAAGAAAAACCCGATTTGAATTATTATGATTTATTGAATATCATCAATCTAACCAATATTCACTATTTAGACAATAAATATTATACGCCGAATTATACCGGTATAGATGTAACACAAATGCCGCCCAATAAATCATTTGTAACTACAGATAAACCAAAAAATACCGATATCCCAACATTTTATTCATTGTTTACCGAATCAAAATGGAATGATTCTTCCAATGGTGATTCAAAAGACGATTATGAATTATGGCAAAAAAAACACGAAATCACCATAAAAATACCCCCAACACCTCGTCCAAAAATAATTATTGACGCCGCCGTGAATAATCTGGGAGATTTACTAGATATAATTGAAAAAAACGTGTATAGTGACGAAAATGAATATAATATAGATTTAAAATCATTGAACCAAATCAAACCGGAATTAGAAAAATTAAACAAGATGATTGGTATGCAAGAACTAAAAACGTCAATCTTAAACCAATTGCTCTATTTTATGCAGGAATTACATATATCAAATAAGGAGAGCGATTTCAAACATACAGTATTGTATGGTCCTCCCGGAACGGGTAAAACGGAAATTGCAAAGATAATTGGTCATATGTATTCAAAAATCGGTATATTGAAAAACAATACCTTTAAAAAAGTGACCCGAAATGACATGGTCGCCGGATATTTAGGACAAACCGCAATAAAAACGAAGAAAGTCATTGAAGAATCTTTAGGTGGCGTATTGTTCATTGACGAGGCATATGCTTTAGCAAATAATTATACAGAGGATTGTTATTCCAAAGAATGTATAGATACACTTTGCGAAGCATTAAGTGACCATAAAGACGATTTAATGGTGATTATTGCCGGATACGAGACCGATTTGAATGAATCCTTTTTTAAGGCAAATCAGGGGATGGAATCGAGATTTATATGGAGATTTAACATCGAAAATTACAATGCAAAAGAATTAATGAATATATTCAAGAAGAAAATTTACGATACCGATTGGACATTTGAAGACGAAACACTTATCAACGAAAAATGGTTCGAAAAATATAAGGGTGATTTTAAAAATTATGGCAGAGATATGGAACTTTTATTTTCATATTTGAAAGTGGCGCATTCTAGGCGTATATATGGCAAAGACCCCGCCCTAAGAAAAAAAATAACAATCGAAGATTTGCAAAATGGATACAACCTATTTATGAAAAATAAAAAAAAGGAAAATAAAATGAAGGAAATATTAAGTTCTATATATGTTTAGATAGTGAAAAAATGATTATTTCGATATAATATACTTATAAAAATATATTATATTAGTAACAATGAGTGATAGAAAAACAATTAGTATAAATCCCGAATTATTTAAAGTTACATCTAATACTACGCGGAAAAAACGCAAGGACGATAACCCAAATAAAGAGATAAAGGTAAGAGCACCAAAAGTCCAAAATAATAAAACATTGAGGGGTAAATTATTGAAATATATAAGAGACCAACAAGAGAAAAATTATCGCGAAAAAATGGACAGTGATAGTCGTAGTCATATATCGAACCAACCCCCCATCAAAAATCCTTTAGAAGATTTTGATAGCGATTTTGATAGTTCGTTGCAATATTTGATGTCTATTGCCGATGAAAATGAAAAAAAACAGAAAATACAGCATACACATAACCATAATTCTACGATAAAGCACTATCCAAATCAAACCACTTCATTTATACCCTCAATGAATGATTTCGAAAATGTTAGCACCATATTACCCGATACATTTGATACACCGTCTGTTATGAAAATAAATCAACCGAATTATGGTTGTTTGAAAGGAGGTAAATTGCCTACATATAGAACCTGGAAAAATCAAACACAACGTAATTATCCACCTTTACAACAAAATCGCGTTATACCGAAGGTATATCCTATGATAGTGGGCGAATCTAAAATAACACCATCCATGAATGATTTGGAAAAAGAACGCGAAAAAGCCAAAGAACGGACTGAAATGAAAAAAATGGCCATGCAACAAAAGCCAAAGGCGCAACCAAAATTGAAATATTTGAAACAAAAAAAGACGTTGAAACGGACCTATCATGTAGGTAAATCAAAGGTCGCGCCAAAAGTGACCGTATTAGTGTCGAATAAAACCATACGTAGTAATGTGACTACCAAGGCGCAATTATTGAAACAAACACCAATGGAAGAAATTCGCAAGTTTCTAATAAAAAAAGGGTTGATAAAAGTCGGCTCTACCTCACCCAATGATGTATTACGTAAAATGTATGAAAGTGTGGCAATGATTAGCGGAGATTTAGTGAATCATAATCCGGATAATTTATTGTATAACTTTTTCAATGATAAATAAGTTCGATGCAATTATTTTTTGATAGAGTGCAGCAAATAAGGTAGAATATAGAGCGATACAATGAGTGTTATCATGACCGAATTCGTATTCAATGTTGCTAAATAACTTCCTAATAAAATGGTAGATATCATCATCATTGCATCGATCATCAATATGAAATAACCATGTTCACTTGCATAATCGTTGAATATATCCATGATGGGGCTCTTGTTTCGAGGAATCGTTTTGAAAAATAGATAAAACAACAAATCGTGTGTGACTTGAACTGCACATGTCAACAATATAAATAATAGTAACGAATAATTGGTAAATAAAAATGGATAGATAAATCTGGCTAAAATAATAACAATCGTAATACTCAATGTGTCTACGAGAACACCCGACAATCCATATGTAACATACCATTCTTTTATTGATTTTCCATTCAAGTAACCAGCCAAGATAAGAACTAATGCAATCATATCCGTAATCAATGCACCGGTAATAATCGGTAAATAATCGCGCGTATTTTGAAAATTCGATAAATTTGCGAGAATCATCTTTATGATATACGGTGAAAATAATACAACGAACAAATGAAAAATATGTTTCAATCGAAAATACTTAAAAATAATGTAATATACAAATTATTAGTATGGAAGAAGAATATATATCTGTTTATGAATATGAAAAAAATGTAAATCCTTATTTGAATCATATTCCTTTTTATGAAAAAGACATAAGTGATTGTGATTACGGGATTCATATGATAGATTTTTCAAATATATTCAATGTATCACATAAATCAACGACTCCAAATTTATTGGCTTCGTTTATCAGAGTAATAAATCAAGATGTTATAGAATTGAACAATAGTGATTGTATTGAATTCAATGCAACCTCTCATATGTTTTACATAATAAAAGGAAATTGTTCTATACATATGGATGATGATAACGAACCAGAAAAAATCGTTCATTCCGGCGATATTCTAATTAGTCCATGTTTTCATTCAATCAAAATAAAAAATCTATGCGAGGACGAATTGCAAATATATTACATAAACGATAGTCCGTTAGTGAATTATCTAGGTAGCAAAGCTGAAAAAAAAATATTTAAAACCGCGATTTATCGAAATGATTTTCTTTTGGAAAAGCTGAATGAATTATCGAACCCGAATAATAATAGAAAAGGAATATTGTTGAGTAATAAAGATACCGACGCTTTGGGTGTAAATACAATTACGCCGGTATTATGGGCATTGTATAATGAACTTCCACCAAAAACCATCCAAATGCCACACAAGCATAATTCGGTTGCCTTAGATTTTTGTATAAAATGTAGTGATAATACCAATATTTACACATTAATCGGGGATGAATTAGATGAAAACGGAAATATAATAAATGCAAAAAAAGTATATTGGAAAGAGGGGTCTATGTTCATTACACCTCCCGGGTTGTGGCATTCACATAACAATGAAGGCGATTCCTATGCGTATATTCTTCCAATTCAAGATGCAGGATTGCTTTTATACCAACGGATTTTGGGAATCGTTTTACAAAAATAATACCGACCGGTTACCCACGCCCTACCAGCTATTATTTATCCATTTGTAAAAAATAAAATACATATTTTATTTCTTATTTTTTTTATTTTACATTTCACTATCTAAATTAATATTTCAATCTGTTTTGCAATTCTCTCCAAAAGAACATTGGAGCGGACATTCGATAATGCCCAATAAACCATTTATCATTGAGAGATTTAATTGCACGATGATTATGATTTAATAAATTGTTAATATTATTGGTGCTCGTCATTAGAGCAATTTTTCCAGTTTTTTTATTTCGTAGGGCGGCCTTTAACCATATTTCGCCGTCTACCTCTTTTTTCATGAGTAGAAACATATTCCATTCATTATTTATTCCGGTAGTAGTATTCGGTATAACAGCCGAATAATATTCATAGCTATGTTCGACGAATTCAAACCCACAGCGATCTTCTACTGTTGTATGTACAGGTGTTCTTTCAATGTTATCAATATCCAATATATCATTCGGGTCAATGGTATATTGCAACGTTCCAGGCAAGTCACCTAGATAGTATTCATTTTGAATCGAAGAGTATTTGATTTGTGACATTTTACGTAATTAGCAATTGATGGTTGTTTATTTTGTTTTTACACCTTTGGACATTTAAGTTCGCACAAAATACGAATCAATTTTGTTCAAAAGTGTAAAATCAATAGTTGTGCTTACCGCTTCTCTACGGCTTTAACAACGATTGTCTTACTTTTTCTTGTTTCTCATCCTAAACAAGTGAAAGACGATGCCCGACTAAACTCTTCTGGTCTTGTTTGATTATTTATCCAACAAGTAGTCAAGTTCATTATATTTACCGCGGAATTCGCATCTCGGGTTCTAAATACGGTTTGTTTGTTTTGGCAACTCACGCAATTAGAACACACGAAAAGACGATATACTTCCTTATTCTCTTTATCTCTGTAATGTTTCATTTCATTATAACAATCGCAACATTTCTTACTGGTATTGAATTCATTGATTGTTATTGTATCATATCTTTTATGGATTTGCTTTCTTAACCCTTTATTCATCGTAGGCATAAAATGTTTCATTTGTGTATCTCTACTCCAATTTCCATAACCAATTAGAATGTTTGAACCAAAGGTTTCATGGATTTTATTAAGGAAATTATCAATACTTTTCTTACCATAACTATATTGTCTAAAATTCATTTTCCTCCAAGTTTCTTTCTTGTAAAATTCACTAACTTCTTTATTTAGTTTATCCTTTTCTACCAAATATTTTTTAAATTTATTATAATCAACTGTTTTGCTATTTTGAAACGATAAATGAGTTTCTTTTTCTGTAATTTTATGCTTTTTCTTTTCTTGTAATAGTATTCGTTGGTTTCTTTTTCCATAACTTTCTATTTTTCGTTGGGATGCGGTATATTGTAATTTCTTACCATTTTTATCCATCATATAAACCAACGAATGTTTTCCGGGGTCGCATCCAACGATATTCATATCTTTGATTGTATCCAATTGTTGTTTGGATAAATCCTCGATATTGTAAAAATCTTGTTCTTGAATGCTTGGAACTCTTGAACCCCATTTCTTATCTTTCAAATCTTTTCTAATAAACAATAAGCAACAAGATATTCCGTCAGTTTGTATTTGATGGTGAAATTGGTAATGTTGGTTTCTAAATATTTTATGGTTCAAATTCAAAAAGGCATTCCAAATATCGTGTTTATTTTCTTTGAGGTTTTTATGTAATTCACCCTTTTTTATTCCATCTGTTTTATTGGCTGGACAGAATAAACTCACCAAACTTGCTGTATCCAAAATAATATGCTTGGGAACAATATTGTTTCGCAGTGGTAATGGTTGGAATAATTTACTTTCTTGTTTTTCCAAAACTTCATTCATATACAACATTCCTTTCAAATATTCAAATGGTCTAACTTTTACATCATAATAAACTGACTTGGTAATGTTGGTTGGTAAAATATTAGATAAATGAATGGTTTTCCATTCATTGAAAATCTCATCAGTTTCATTATTCAAGCTCATCAATTGATGTTTCAAATTGAATAAAATGGATTTATCTTCAGTTATTTGTGATGTTGTTTTATTGATAAATCTCAAAAAGTGTTGAATGAAATGTTCTTGTGCGTTATTAGATAAAGAAGTATGGATTTGTGTTGCTAAATATGGCAATAAAAAAGTAGTATTTTTTAAATTCGTTTTGTTGTGATTTATTGTAGGTTGGTATTCTTCCAAATAAAATTTCTCTAACTTGTCAAGTAGTTCCGTATTTTTACTTTTCACACCTTGATTGCTTCGAGTTCCTAATGTTTTGATACAATACAAAATAAAAGTGTTATCAATATCTGGTAAGGCGGTTTTATTTGAATAACAATTCAATACATACAAACGTATAAACTGGTAAGAATGTATCATTAAATCATTCATTTCAAAAATTAAATTATTTATGACGGGTTGAACCAATTCCCGATTGAGTAAAATAGATTTGAGTGGTATTTTGAGCGTTTTGTAAGCAGATTTATCATTATTCCTAAACTGTTTGAATTCGTCTTTCAACTTCTTCTTTTTCACCATTCTATATATTTACTAAAGATATTTATTTATATAGTTAATTCTTAATTATATAAATTCCTAAATTTCTTCATTTTCATTTTTTTCTTCAAGTTTCTTTAATTTCTCCTTTTTATTCAAATATGCTCGTCGTGCGTATTCCTTCTTCTTTTCACTAGATAGATTAGCAGAATAATTTGTTTTTTCTTTATATTCTTTAACCCGTTGCTTATGTTCTTCTTTATTATTTTCATAATATTTTTTATTTTTCATTGTATAAATATTAAGATGCTGTCTGGTTTGATTTAATTCTTCTTGTAATTTTTTATTCTCTTCTTCTAATAATTTATTTTTTCTTATAATTTCATCAACATTCATAGTTAGTATAGTATGATAAATATTTTTATGTAATTTATCATATTATTTATTTTTGTGCGAACTTAAATGTCCAAATGTTTATAATAGAAAAAACAAAAATGTAGTTCAATTTTATACATTTGCATATTTTATGAATTTGTTATCATCTGTAATTCTTCATTTTTGTTATTCTTTTCTTCATCCTTATACCATTTTTCAATGAAAGAATCGTTCCAAATCCAACCTTTACCCAATTCATAACCAATACTATTTTGCATATATGTATGATTGATTATCGATGTAGTCAAATTGTTTATAGCGTATACTACACATTGTTGTCGAAGACGATTGTTTATAATATGATTCGGTGATTTATAGAAGCGAGATTCTTCGGCAGGTGCAGAAAAGAAACGACCATACTTATCTTTACAAATAATATGTGTCATATTAGAACCTTGGAATATTTTTACAAAAACACCCTTCACCCTATTATTTATCATTTTTCCATTACAAGTAGATTGAGATTGTAATTGGATTAGATATGGTTCACCTACAACAAAATCATTATATTCGGTGATTTCGTATTGTGATAATGCCACGTTTACTGCCGGCTTGAAACGATAGCTATTATGCCATTGATAATACATTTTTGATTTGGTTTGTTATTTTGTTATTTGTTTGTTGTTTCAATGATAAACAAATAAAAATATATTTTCAATTTTTTGTAAAACGATATAAACATAAAGGGAGATACATAAGATATATTATATTCGCATGTTTACTAAACTAGGATTACGAGGATTTTCAACAGTGAAACCAGCAGGTTCAACTGCCATGAGTGTATTCAAGAAATCGTGTTATTATAAATTGGATTTCAAAATAAACGAAGACAAACCATTGGGTGAAGCCATCGCCCGATTCAAAGTATTTAACGTAGGATGTTTGGCAGTAGTAGACAAAGAATCGGCTTTGGTCGGCGTATTATCGAAGCGTGATTATATTGATAAAATCGCCGCCCATAACAAAACCCATGATGGATTAAAAGTAAAGGATATTTGCACATACGGTTCAACCATAATTGTGGCCAAGACAGACGATTCATTAGAATCATGTATGAACAAAATGTTATTCAAGAATATTCACCATTTATTAATATTGGACGACACCAATCCAAAATTTATTGGTATGATTTCGATGAAAGATGTTATATATGATGTTATGAAGGATAAGCAAGAAATGATTACTCGTCTAACCGATTTCAATATTGGAAAGGGCGGATTTTTTGGCAGTGAATAAAGAATATAATACATAAACATAAAAAACAGTAAAAAATATTTACACATACATTTGCGTAAATATTTTTAGGGAGATGATTTTTATACTTTTTTGAATATGAAAACTGCACCAAGGCACATCGTGGCAATACAAGTTAAATTAAAATATACGTTATTTATGTAATTTTTTCCAGCAATTAAATAGTTTTCTTTATTTATATCCTTTTCATCAAATTTTTTGATATGAATCACAGTTGCTTCTTCATACAAATACGTATCATCATAATAATATTCGGGGTCATTGAATGGTCTCAAATAATGATTAAAACATGATGAAACTGGTGAGGTTTTAGCAAAGGAATTGGTTTTTTTGGTCGCATTTGATTTTTTGCTAAATACATGATGTTGAGGGCTTACATCTAAATCGCAATAGAATCCATAGCCATTATTGTCGTTCATTTTGAATATATTGGTAAGTTTATTATATAGATATAAAATATTTTAGATAAATGTTTCAATTTTTCACGCTCGTCCCGTATGAGCAAAATATTAAATTAAAAATATCTAAAGGTATTATACTATATGATATAGAATGGAGTCAAATCAATCAATTACCGCTGAATATTTTCAAATCACCAAAGAGTATCAAAAAAAATATGGCAAAAACACCATACTATTAATGCAAGTGGGAGCATTTTTTGAAGTGTATGGACTTAAAAATGTGCAAACGGGAGAAGTAAAAGGAAGCGAAATCGTGGATTTTTCTCAAGTGTGTCAATTAAATGTATCCGAAAAAAAGGCATACGTGAATGGCGACGTCATTGTGATGGCCGGTTTTCGCGACTATACCTTAGAAAAATATATTCAAAAATTATCGGAGAATGGATATACAGCAGTTGTATATGTCCAAGAAAAAGACGGTAAAAATGTTACCCGTAAATTTCATTCGGTATATTCGGCCGGCACATATATTGCATATGACAATGACAGCTCTCCTCAACAGAGCAACAACATCATGTGTATCTGGATAGAAAAATACAAACCATTTGTCCAAACCATGAATGAAAACATTGTATGTGGTATATCAACCGCCAATATATTTACTGGCAAATCTACTATATTCGAATACCAAATCCCATTTTACGATAATCCCACTACATTCGATGAATTAGAGCGATACGTATCGACCTACGGGCCCAGTGAAATACTATTTATATCTCCATTTGATGAACGAATGACTGAACGCGTGATTCAATATACGGGAATGCATACGACCCATATTCACAAATATTATACGAATCCGGAATGTGAAAATCTCTCAAAAAACGCGGACATTTTGAAGAATTGCTCTCAACAAAAGTATATACAACATATCTTAACCACTTTTTTTGGCGAAGAAAGTTATCAAGTATGTAATGAATTCAATAATCATGAAGTGGCGACCCAGTCATTCTGTTATTTATTGCATTTTATTCAAGAGCACAATCCAAATTTGGTTCGTAAAATAGAACAACCGACCTTCAATAATACATCGAGTCGTATGATTTTAGCCAACCATACCCTGAAACAATTGAATATTATAAACGAATCGGGTGAAAAACACGGTAAATATTCATCCGTTCTCTCGTTTTTGAATAAATGTTGCACCCCTATGGGTAAACGCGAATTCAAAATACAATTAACCAATCCAACGTTTGATTGTGATTGGCTCAACAAAGAATATGAAATGACCGCTCTCTTACTAAATGATTCGAATGTCCATTTCATACCCCTTTTTCGTAAACAACTGGTCCAAATACGTGATATAGAAAAAATATGCCGTCAATTGGTATTAAACAAGATATATCCATCGTCCATTTATCATTTGTATCAAAGTATAGGAATCATTCAACAATTGTATGTATGTTTGTTAGAATCTCCTGAATTCAACCAATATTTCGAAAAATCTCTCAAAAAGGGTAATTTGGGAAGTCAATTCTCTCAAATACAGGAATTTATAAATCAAAAAATAATATTGGAGGTATGTAAAGATATTCAATCGGTCCAAACATTTGACCAAAATTTTATTCAAAAAGGTGTATCTCTCAAATTGGATGAAATCATAGAGAAATATGAAACCGCTTTAAACACCTTTCATATGATTCGCGACAAATTGAACGGATTAATACGAAATTATGAAAATTCTCCCGAAACCGATTATATCAAAATACACGAAACGGATAAATCGGGATTTTCTTTTCAAATAACAAAAAAACGGGGCTTAACGTTGAAAACGATATTGTCCAAATTAAGTGGACCCATACAAATCACCGAACAAATTCAAATCGCGCCGAAAGATATAAGTTTAAAGAACGCGTCAACCACCAATGACGAGATTGAAATACCCATATTGCACAAAATATGTAAGGATATTTTTATATTCAAGGAAGTGATTCATCTGGAGATTGCGATTGCCTATAACGATTTTTTGAAAGATTTGGAGAGCAATTGGTTATTTGCTCTCGAAAACATGGCGACCTATGTGGCAAAAATGGATATATTACAAACCAAAGCATATATTGCAATGGAATATAAATATACTAGACCGGTTATCGTAAATGACCCCACCCATTCCTCCTCATTTGTAGAAGCATATGAGTTACGCCATTGTCTAATCGAGCATATTCAACAAAATGAGATTTATGTGCCGAACGATATTATATTGGGCGAATCGGTCAATACGAAAAAAGGCGTATTATTATATGGAACAAATGCGGTTGGAAAAACGAGTTTAATTCGGGCATTGGGTATATCGATAATCATGGCTCAAAGTGGCCTATATGTGCCATGTTCAAAATTTGTATATAAACCATATACAGCAATTTATTCGCGTATATTGGGGAATGACAATTTATTCAAAGGTCTCTCAACATTCGCGGTTGAAATGTCGGAATTGCGAATGATATTGAGAGGCGCGGATGAAAATAGTTTAATATTAGGGGATGAATTATGTTCTGGAACAGAAACGGAGTCGGCATTAAGTATTTTTATGGCGGGTTTAATGCATTTACATGAAAAGCGTTCGTCGTATATTTTCGCTACCCACTTTCATGAAATACTGCATTATGATGAATTGCGAACCATCAATACACTGTCTGTAAAACACATGGCAGTAGAATTTGATAGAGAACATGATTGTTTAATATATGACCGTAAATTAAGAGATGGACCGGGAAATAAAATGTATGGTCTAGAGGTATGTAAATCTCTATATTTGCCGGATGATTTTTTAGAGAATGCATATAGTATTCGAAACAAATATTATCCGGTAAATCAGGGAGAATTGGCTCATGGACCATCGACCTATAATGCAAAAAAAATAAGGGGTATATGTGAAATATGTAAACTAGAAATGGGAGAAGAGGTGCATCATCTAAGTCCACAGAAAGACGCGGACGAAAATGGATTCATTGGTTCATTTCACAAGAATCATCTGGCGAATTTGTTGACGGTATGTGAAAAATGTCATGACCAATTGCATTCGAAATCATCGAATAAAATTGTTCGAAAAAAGAGCACGAAAGGATATATTGTCAAGGCCGAAAATGGATAAACACACGAACAAGTTACTTATTGGATAAAAATTCCATTTCTTTTGAAAATTTATTATTATTTGAAACAAGAATCACACCAAGAATCATTAAAAAAATACCAGAAATACCATATATATCTAAACGTTCCTTCAAAAATATATAGGCAATAATCAGTGTAAATACGGGCGAAGAGTATACAAAAGCAGATATGATAGAAGATTCGTGATTTTTTAGAATATAATAATACATCATATTTGCTAAAAATATTGTAAAGGATGAAACTAGTACTAAAATGAATAAATCTCTAAAAGTGAGTTTATTCATATCGGCCAAAATCTCTTTATTCCTGGTAATAGAAACCGCAAGAATAAGAGAAAAATTTACAATGGTTGATATAAGCATAATCGTAATGAAATTATATTTATTCAATAAATGTTTATGAACGATTGGTTGAATACCCCATAAAAAAGAAATGAAAATGGCAATGAAAATGTAAATGTCCATATTATATAATGAATATATATAATATAGAAAATCGGTCTTACATATTGAAACTCTGGATATTTTTTCTAAACCAATCTTGCATTTTTACGCTAATTTGTTGACGATACATATCATCTGCAATCATACGTAAACTGGCATGTTTGTCTTTAAAATGAACCATAAATACTTGAATGATATTGATTAAATTGGCCCTCGCATATTTTTCGCTGAGTTGTTCATGTGGAAAAACCGCAAAATTCTTGCGTTTATTTACTTCATTATGAAAGTTCCATAATAAATCAATCAAATCCTTTTTCGTTTGAATCGTATTGAAATTAATCGCATTCATATATTGGGTAGCGTGATTTGCGCACAATGGACAAGGCAGATTTTTGCAAATAACATAGATGGTATTCAATAATTCGCCACGAATCGCCTGAAAACGGTCTTCCTTTACTTTCTCCGCTAAAGCGTGAAATAAATACCAGGTAGGTTCGCCCCATTTCATTTTTTTCGGTTTGGTGGTATCTGCAGGGGCGGGTTGCTCAACTACATTTCTACTTATTGTTCGGGTAGGTGGTAATACAATCGGCATAGGAGGTATATTTCGTGGTTTTGCATTATTTGTATTATGTTGACTTTTATATGAAAATATCATTTATCTAAATAGTGTAATATATAATATTAGCGAAAATATATAAATGTTTTTTACTATATTATCCTAAATATTTTATAATTGGATAATATAGATGGACAAAGACCAATTAAAAACAAAAGAACAATTGATAAAAACAATAAAAGAATGGGTAAAAATTGATAATGATATACGGGCAATTAAAAAAGAGGCGACGTTACGTGAAAAAGAGAAGAAGGAAATATCGAAAAAATTAATGGAAGTAATGAGAGACAATGAAATTGACTGTTTTGATTTAAAAGACGGTCAAATAACATATACGAAAAAAAATGTAAAAAAACCAATCACAAAAAAATCTCTATTGGATATTTTATCTAAATATTGTAACGGAGACACAATCAAGGCAATTGAAATCAATAATTTCATAATGGATAATAGGGAAGAAGTTGTGAAAGAAAGTATAGTAAGAAGGATTGCGAAAGACAATGAAGATGATTTATAATCCTAATTCGGGAATACTGTATCCATTACTTGTTTTCACACATTTAGCGATAATTTGTGGATTATCTTTTCCAGAGATAATATCTTCGGTCTTATATACATTATTAAATTTGTCAATATAATAGACGATACCCTGTATTTCTTCCGCTAAAACTTCTAATTTTTGGGTGGATATGGTGGCATTTTCTTCTTCCATGAATCCATGTGGAACACCTTTGGAATGGGTTCCACAAAATTCACAATCGTCTTTTCGGCGACGGGTGCATTGTTCGCCATTTGCCCTGCGAGCATTGCAACGATTGGTAGAAGGAATTGAATTTTTCACCCGTTTACGTTTGATAAAATCTTCTTTGGAGAATACTAAACGTTCAAATTCGTATATAAATTCGATTAATTCATTTGTTTTTGTTTTATTTTCAAAATCTAAAGCGATAACTTTATCGCGAACACTGTTTTTCAATGTGGATATGTAGGTTTCGAGCGATTTATTTAAACGTTTTTCCATGATATGAATGCGATGTAATATATAATATACAAATCCTATATTATCTATTCATTATTTCAATTTTTTACATTTTCTTTTTCTTTTTCTTTTTCTTTTTCCTTTAGATTTTACCCTTTCATATATTGTAGGAAAACATCTTTATAGTTCAAATAGTCACCAGTTTCATCGATTAAGGGCTCGCTGTTTTCATCGTAATGGATTTTAGGACAGAATATGTCGGCAAATATTTTAGTTAACGCTTTTTGATAAAGGATTTCATTTTGTTGTTCAACTTTACGTCGTATATTTTCACATGTTTTATGAAAGAATTTGGCACATCCAAATTCAATATAGGATGGTAGCATACGTAGTGTTCCAATAGAATTAGCTTTTATAAATTTGCCATGCTTTAATGCATACGCGTCAATAAACATTGCGCAACAACCATCAATATGACTAAACGTCGCTTTGTATTTGTATATAGTGTTTCCAATATGTGATTCTACAAAATATTCGGTTCCGGGTTCTAAATTATCAATGTATAATTCTTGCATAGGCATCTTTGTTTTCTGTTTAATTTGTTGTTTTTGAAAAAATAAAAAAAAAGAAATATGTTCAATTTTGTATTTTTCCAAAGGTGTAAAACATAAATTATTTTGATACAGTGACTTCATTTGGTTCATCCCATTCAACTGGTCGCTCCTTTTTACCACCATCATATACAACTGCATGTTTATTATCAATCATCCATTGATTGACAAACAAATCTTCTACATAAACATCGGCTAAAATTCGGCCATATTTTTCAAATGATATGTTTTTTAGTTTCACCACCTTGTCTAAAATAATGTTTTCCAAAACTTGTTTACTTTTTTGTGCCAACATTTTTTCAATACTTGTTTTTGCTTTTATTTCGGGGCTATCGATTCCTGCTAACCGAACCGAAAACCGATATACCGGTGAATTTTCAAGCGGCAATTTTGTGGCAATCGTAATCGTATCTCCATCATATACCTTGACCACTTTACCGTATTCAATCGGTGGTATGAAGATAACTGTATCATTATATGATACATTGGTCAAATATGCAACATTGAGATTTAATGATTTGAGTGTATCAAGTGTCAAAAATTTATCATCAATATCATTGATTTGTTTGCTGCTACTACTATTTCGAAACCATTTTTTGTAAAATGTGCTCCTTTTAGATTTTTTGATTGTTTTCTCTTTTTTGTTTCCATCTGAGGAAAATAAACGATATAGCGTATTGCAGCATCTGTTCCACATATTTTGTTTGTATTTATCTATTAGTAATACATAAATACAGTATTTTTCAATTTTCTAACCATAAATATTAGATACCGATTATTTTACGTTCAAAAACAAAAAAAACAATAATAATATTTTGTATATATCATGTACTTTGATATTGGTTCAAACATTGGTAAATGGAGTTTAGCAAATATTGATAAATGTGATAAAATAATCTCAATAGAAGCATCGCCAATAACATATAACAAGTTAATTAATAATTGTAAACACGATAGAATAATATTACTTAACTATGCGGTTTGTAATAATAATGGTAATGATATAACATTTTATCAAGCACAAGAGGATACTATATCAACTATAAATAAAGATTGGTTAACAAAAGATACTTCAAGATTTTATAATTATGGATTTACAGAAATTACTTGTAAAACAATAACTATGGATAAATTAATCGAAGAATATGGATTGCCTGATTTGATTAAAATAGACGTTGAATCTGGAGAGTATGAATGTATTCTTTCATTAACTCAAAAAAATAAATTACTTTGCTTTGAATGGGCAAGTGAAACGAATACCATTACATTCAATTGTATAGATTATTTATTTACTTTAGGTTATTCACAATATTATATTCAAATGCAAGATGATTATTCATTTAGACCAAACGACAATGATTTTTATGATATTTCTACTATAAAAACAAAATTAGTAAATACTACACCAAAACAACATTGGGGAATGATATGGTGCAAATAATCAGTTGAAATGTTGAAACATGTAAAAAAATCATGCATAAAATTACCCTAAAACATTTTGAATATTTTTACAAATACATCCTGCGCATCACTACATGCGGATTTCAATACATTTCGAACAGTCGTTTTGTCAGTAGGGTCCACAAACGCTAAACGAACCACACTATGATTATTATGTGGGTGAAATTTTTTGAAACCGCAGTAACTCAAGGTTTTTTCATCTTGATAAAATTTTTCATATAAGACGTATTCCAATACTTTACCAACCGTATAATCTTCGTTTTCTAAAATAACATCGTAACAATTGGCCATCGCGGTTTCACTATGAACAATCGACAAAATGTCGCCATCAATCATTTGAATCATATCCACAAATTTATTTTGTAGAACCGCGCAACCTTTTTTCACAATTTCAATATTATCATATATACCAATGGTTTGTATGGTATAATCAAAACTATCGTGAATAAAATGGCGTTGAGCATCTAACATGTAAAAGTTTCGTTTTTGAAATTCGATTTCTTCTTTGGTCGATTCTTCGCTATCTAATTTGGCGGCCATAGATTCCCATATTTTATCTATTTTAATTAAATCAGGCGTATTACCATAAGTGCATTTGGATACGACATTAAACATACTGTTCACCTTGGCATTACTTACTGAAAATTCACATTGCAATTTGATATGACCCCCGGGCAATTCTTTACTGATTTGCGGTGTTAAACGAACAAAATCAATGTATTGATTTGTTTTTTTTGAAGGTGGGAATATACGCGTGGTTTCTTCTTTGGTCAAATAGTTGCCATTTGTTTTGTTTCGAACGCGGAAGTGTTCGGTTGTTACATACATCGTTTTATCCGTTTCATTTTTGACATCTACTTCTAATATGTATTTGTCAGGTAATATATCAAGTTCTTTTTCGTGAATAGGAATACAACTTAAGCGTTGTTTGATAATTTCATTGTGTAAACGAGGTGGATTATTTATTTCTATATTGCATTTATTATCATTATATGTTTCGGTATAAAAGACATTGATGGGTATTTCGGATAAAATGATTCGGCGTATGGCATTGGCAATACTAACATTAATACCACTTAATGTGAATTTATAAACATCATCTTCTTCACTTATTTTGGAAATTTGTGGATTCATTCTAAATGTATAATGTAATATCATATTTTTATATATTTAATTCAATTTTATAAATAAATATATAAAGATTTAGATGGAATCTTACTACCTATGCTTACACAACGACAACAACAAATTATCGATAGTCCATTAGAAATTACTCGTAATCGTAATCCATGGTCAATGAACGAAATCAATCGATTATACAATGAATACGAAATAAAAGAACTTACGATAAGACAGATTGCAAAATTACATAATCGTTCCTATAAATCAATATTGCATCAATTAGCGAAAGAAGGGCTTATCTTACCAAATTGGAGCGATGCTCGAGGAAATTATGAAATAACCGATTGATTGAATAGTTTACAATTTTCATCGCTTAATTACATAAATAGTTTTTTATTTCTAGTTTTTTTATTTCTAGGGTTTTTTATTTTTCTAGTTAGTGGTTTTCTCTTTATTTTTCTAGTTAGTGGTTTTCTCTTTTTACGAATACTTTTTGTATTTTTTCCACCTTTATTGTTGTTATTTTTTAATATTTTTACTATATTTTCACTATTATTATTTTTTGCTATACCCATTGCTGTATTCCCCTCCTTATTTTCTAAATCGATTTTTGCATCGTGTGATAATAAATATGCTACCATATCAATATTCTGGTTCTTAACTGCCATCATTAATGGTGTCATACCTTCATCATTTTGTGCATTGATATATGCATGTTGTGATAATAAATATGCTACCATCTCAATATGATTTTTCTCAACTGCTATCATTAATGGTGTCATACCTTCATCATATTTTATATTGACGATCGGTTTGATGTCTATCTTGCGACGTTTGATCCCTTCTAGCAATATTTGTAATTCGCTTACTTGATTATTTACAACTGTAACAAATATTTTTTCAAATATTTCGTCAAATATTTTTTCAATTTTTTCTTTGTCTGACATACTAATTTTATATATTATAAAAATATATTTTTATTGATAAAATATTTCTAAATATAAATTTTGATGAATTATATTTTACATAACCCTTGATTCGACAATTCGTCGGCCCTGGTATTTTTATCGCGATACACATGTGCATATGATATTTTTGCAAAACTTTTTTCAAGTAATTTCGCTTTATCAAACAAGGGTTTCATGGCCGAGGATGTCACTTTATATTCACCGCGCATTTGTTTGATAACTAACATACTGTCTCCATATACCGACAATTCACGTATGTTTTGACTGATTGCCTCATTCATTCCAATAAGTAAACCGGTATATTCGGCCACATTATTCGTGGATTTATTTCCAACAAACATCGCTTTTGCCCAAATTTCGTCACCTCCTAGATACAATACTGCCCCGGCACCGGCCTTTCCCGGATTTCCTTTACTACATCCATCGAAATAAAGCGAATACGTAGGATTTTTAGCAGGCACATGTTTGGTTGGTTCAGTGCACGGTGAAAAAAATTGAGATAATTTCGTTTGATTCATACTGTATACATATACAATATGAAAATAATTCTATATAACTTTATTATGTATTTTAGTCCATTTATACTGGGGGAAATCTTCTACATATTTCGACCATTCTTTATGGTATGGGTGTTTTTTAACATGGTCTTTGATTGAGAATTTTCTACCACAAGAAGAGCCAAACCGACCCACAAATGACAATTCTTTCGCCATCTCGCTATTTAATACTTTTCCATCGGTACAACCGACCAGTTCAAATGGTTCGGTCCCGCGATGGTCAAGTTCACTATGTCGGCAAATGCCATTGGTATTCATCATTTCTTTATTCAAATAACTATCATAATGGTCACTTATTACTATTGTGGCATTCTCAGCGTTTATTTTGCCGTAATATTTATGATTCAATAAAGAATCTAAGCGGTAATTTCGTGAACCGGAACTCGTATTTAAATCATGGAAATCATTGTCATCCGTTTCAGTATTACGTAATGTAAAGTCAAAGGGTGAATTCATACCATAGAATAATCCATTTGTAGTCCGTTTAATATGATGGGTTTCTAACCCTAACTCAAATAACATAATTTCGTTGGTATTTATATCGCCAAATAACCACGAACATGCATAATCTCCCGCGTTTTGGTCCAACATAAATTGGGTATAATCATCTAAAGTTTTACCGTATTGCATGGCCTTTCTCAATCTACAGAAAAAAGGCGCGCCAAATTTAGGAACATATTTAATATCTCCAATCGTGCTTTCACAACCGACAATACCGGCGCTAGTTATAAACCAATCACTCCCACTTGCAATAAATCCGGGGACAATTTGCATGACAAAAGAATGACCTTCTTCTGGATAAACATAGGCAATAATATTATATAATTGACCCATCACGAAATCACTATGTGTATTATGTGCCATGACGATATCACCTTTTTCAGTAGCATCACCGGTCGCTATAAAAGTAGAACAATGTTCTCCGTCCGTTTTTTTGAAAAATGCATGCATACCATGAATGGCGTTCCATGCAATTAAAACATCGACGGAAATAGAAACGCCCATACTTTTTGCGCCGGCCGATATACCACATATTTCTTTGTAAAATTCGGGAAAATCTCTACGAACCGTATAATAAATTTGTTTTTTGCATACTTTTAAATAATTGGCTAAAGATGTTTTATAACTTTTTTTGATTAAAAAAGGCATGCATTTTATAACGCGATTTAATTCGCGCCATAACAATTTACCATGCGCATGTCCGCGTTCAAATGGCCCGCCTCTCATTTCAAATATCGTCCATCCCTCCTTTTTTTCAACTATTTTACCCTGAACCTTTATATTTCGATGTTTACGAGTATGAATATTGATTTTTTTATGGGAAGGTGTTTTCATATATATATTATTTGTTATACTATATAATATATTAGTAAATAATTTATGTCACCATTAATAAACCGAGTAAAACAAAAAATAAAACGTATGGTATCAATACTAAAAACCAGGCAACGCCGGGGGCGCCTCCTCTGCAAATAATGTTAAGGACCCAAGTCCAAAATATTACATAAATAAATTTGAATATGAAAAATAAAACAATATTTGAGGTGTTGCATGAATACATTCCTAAACAATACATATCGCTATTATTCAAGTTTTGCATTCCAATTACCAAAATTGAGATAAAAGATAAAATAAAGTAGGTTTTTGCAGGTAAACAAAGATTTTTTAAACCGATAATGTTGGCCATATATTTTACAATATATATATATAATTATGCTAGATATTTTTGTGTATTTGAAAAATTGGCTTGTGCTACATTCGTATTTTCTAAACTTGGTGATTGGGTCAAAATGTTATTTTGAGACACCGCGCCGGCCGATGTCCCAAATGACAAGACCGGGTTTTTCAAAGAGTCTGTATTAAAAAAAGGGTCTGCCGCGGTAGAAAATAATTGGGTTCCATTCATTCCACCTTTCATATCGGGTAATTGTCTAGAAGCAATGATAGTTGATGGAGCCAATGGATCATTTGCATGGTCATTTAGTGGGTAATAATATGGACTTGATTGTAAGTTTCCTCCGTGCATTGTACTTCCGCAACCGCAATTTCCGCCTTTTTGTTTTTGCATTTTATTACGTTTACTGCCACTAGTTCGTTTTTGCTTACTACTG
>Ga0114979_10000543_pt1 | contig 24722 bp, 17 predicted proteins | sample S_140625_EF_Meta_FD_87315 | JGI IMG/M metagenome (GOLD analysis project Ga0114979, IMG submission 87315) | Freshwater microbial communities from Lake Simoncouche, Canada to study carbon cycling - S_140625_EF_MetaG | ecosystem: Environmental > Aquatic > Freshwater > Lake | place: Lake...
TAGAAGAAGAACTAGAAGAAGAACTAGAAGAAGACCTAGATAAAGATTGATCTTGAGGAGGAGATTGATCGACAGCTTTAGGAGGAGGAGGAGCAGCAGCTGCCGCAGCATCACTATCATATTCTTCAATAGCATCTTCGTGATTTGTTAATAAATTACCCGGTTGGTTACCCAAATGCTGTATCATTTCTGGATTCATACATGACGAAATTAGTTCATTTAATTTAAGAGTAACTGTAACAACTAAATCTTCACCATTGCATACTATACTTGTATTATTGCCGCATGAATCGTTACCTATCCCGGAGCCCGTTCCTGAAGCCGATGAACTACCTTGTCTACCAAGACTACTGAAAAAGTTGCCTAGAAAATTAGAAGAGGATAATGGTCCACCTGATGGTCCACCTGATGGTCCACCTGATGGTCCACCTGATGGTCCGCCCAATTGTCTATTTGCAATACCAGAAGAACCTGGAGATTTTACCATTTTAGAAGATAAAGCTAATTTTTTTTCTTCTTCTTCTGGTTCATAACTTAATGCCACAGTATTCAAATCTTCATTATATTGTTTTATAATGTTTGCTGGGATAAATCCTTGTTTACCTACCATATTTATACTATATTTAATAATATCTTCCGCTTTCTGTATATCCTTGGGTGTTGGAGGAGCGCCACCTTCCAATAAACCTTGACTTTCATCATCTTTTATATTTCGATCGACTGTTTGTTGGCCTAATGCTTGTCTTCGATCATTAATATCTTTTATTTCTGGAGATGACAACGCCAATAGTAATAACGTATAAAGTTCTTTAGGATTATTGGGCATCAAATTTAGAATAAATACAATCTGTGGAACTATTTTATAAGGTATATTTTTATCATTTAAAAATATCCTAGATTCTACTGGTCTTTTATAAAGATTTCTTATAAAATTTACAGCTTTTGTACGATTAACTACCCCATTTACCATACATGCAGCATTAAATTCTTTTCTAATTTTATCAGACATTCTAATAAAATCACTCTTACGTTGAGCAAAAGACACCATTTTTAATTTATAAGTATTATCTTTACATCCGGCACTAGTATTTAGTCCATATTTTTCCATTTCTTCTTTTAAAGCCTTAAATATACTATCAGGATTATTAAGATCATTGTCATTTTTACTTTTTAATAACTGAATAACCGGGTCAAAATTAAGTGGAGTCATTACTTTATCCAGTGTCATATATGACGGAAGACTATATGAAGGCAAATTAAAATCCATGCCTATGTCGGCTTCTGTCGAACCAAAAGTAAGGGCGTTTTTTACCTTTGTAACAGCCTCTTTAATTTTTCTACTAGTGGGAAACCTATAACCATTCGGTAAAAAAGGTATCTTTTCATCATCGCATCTAAATGTAAACTTTCCTGATAAACCTGCTTTTAATTCATCATTTCTAGATGTTAATGCTTCTTCTCTAGTACTCCAATCAGCAAAACTATATAAGTCATTATCATATTCAAATGTAAGATATTTAATACCTCGTAAAGTAATAACGCTAAGATATTGTTCCGGTGTCATTTTCAAAGTTTGTGATTCTGATGAAGCTATAATTTTCATATTTGTTTTTCTAAAATCGGTCATATTCATTTCCTCGTCATTACCTTTTTCATTCGTCTTCTTTCCAGGTTTAAATCCGCAAACAATAGCGTATACTATTTTTCCATTATAAACAAATCGAATAGCATCGCCAATCTGAATATCTACATATGCTTTTGATTCTTCCGAAGTTATTTCTTTATTATCATCATCGTCATCGCCATCGCCTTGAGTATTTACACTAGATGTATCTATATGTTGAACAACCTTTTTACTTATTCTTACCACCATATTATTTAAACCCGTACCTTCATTAACCATACACATAGGGGCCATGAGATTATAATTTTCAGTTCCAAATATATCAGATAATGGAGTACCGCCCATTTGAATATCAGGTGTTGTACCGCCATCTAATATGCTTGATATTGCTTTGGCTACACCTACAGTTGCTCCTGCTGCAGCATTAGCCTGGTGAACCTTTAAGAATGTATCGAGGTAGGGCGATCTACTACTTTTAACAACTACTTGGTTTGGTACATCGGGAGTATTTAATGTTTGAGGACTACCTACTCCAGCAGATACAGATGTAACACGACCTTTTGAGTCTACACTGGTAGGAACTAATGTACTTACTGTAGGACTTGCTCCAAATCTATCTGTGCTTTGCGACATTTGTATAAGTATTGTATTAATTTTATCCACATCTATTTTACTAATACCTCTTTCATGTAACTCTCTATAAATGGCCTGAATGAATTTATTTCTAAAACTTATAATACTATCTCTAGAAAAAACAGAAGAAAATGAAACAATTTCTTTTTTTGTTTTACTGACTATTTTTAGAAGATCTTTTTTGTCATCAGGTTTAACAACTGTCATACTAAACATTTCTTGTGTTTCAGTACCACACCGCGATATATCTTTAAGCATTTCGATATATTGACTATCAAATCCTCCCTTTGGTGAAGAAATACTATTAAGATATTTTATATAATATTCCAAAACCATTCTAGCAAGTTTATTCATACTATTCAATTTATCAGCATACTTTTTAGAACCTGATTCAAGAGCGACTACCATGTCTTCGTATCCGAACATAAAGTCGCGGACTTTCAATGGTTTTGTAATGTACCTTTTTATGTGTATCGAGAGGTATTCACAGAAAAAATTTCTATAAAATACATTATTCGGACCAATTTTACCAATAGGATTTGAATTTTCAATCTCTAATTTTATCGTTACCATATCTTTTGGAATGACTTGTAAGTCTAATGGAATAGTTATATTTCTTAGTACGATACTAAACCATTCACCTTTTTTTAATAAAAGGAGCACAGAGTCGCCTGGTTTTCTTGACGCGTCTCCTGTCTTTAAATGTTTATATTCTTCATCTATGTGTTCTGCTTTATCACTCCTTTGTGTAACACCATTTTCTTCCGAATTTAACGTATAGTCATTTAAATTAAAATCAAACTGCATAAAATTTTCAAATTCATCTTTTCCAAAAATTTTTTTTACCTTTTTTACCTTTTCTTTCGATTTATTATCGCTCATAATAAAATTTTCAGCATTAGCAGATGTATAATGTTCCGCATATGATTTAAAAGGACTATCAGTTGTCGATGGAGCAAGATTTACATACAGTTTATCTGAAAAATCAATTCTAGTTTTTTTGTCTTTTGCTAACTTATCTGTAAAAGCTAATTCCTCTTCTGTTGTTGGTTTTTGTACAGATCCTTTTGTTATTGTGTCTTTTAAAACATTATTTATTCTTTCATTCAATTCAGTATATTTAGCAAAATATATACCATTTGCTTTTCTTTGTGAACCATCATCATCTCCGCTAAAATTCGTAGTAGTAGTCTTATCAATATTTACAGGAGGCGATAATAAACACGAAGTTATTGACCCTTCCGTTTTCGTATCACTAAAAATCATTTCATCTTTGAAAAATATTTTTACGCTTAATTTATTATTACAGTAAAAATTTAAATACTGTTCTTTGTCTGTATGCTCTGTCCATAATGCCCCCTTAGGAACAGAATCGGGCATTCGTACTGTAAAAATTACATCATATACATCAATGACGTCTGTATGTCTAATTTCAGTAACACATTTTAAAAAATCAATATCTTTTGTAGTAGAACTAGGAGTAAATACATCAGGTGAGAAAATTGATGTTAAAAGCCTAGATTTTCCTTTTATTTTTGAAAAAATTCCAGTTGGTTTTAATTCGCCCTGAGATTCAACAGACATACTATTATAATAACTATATATTTATTTATATATTTTTAATTTTATGCTTTAATTAAATATTAAATTAAAAATTTTTCATCTATATAAAATATATTTAGTATAATAATAATATATCAATACGTAAATAGAAAAATGTCACAACCATGTGATTTTCCAATAAACATAGACACTACAGTAAAAGCTGAAAACTGTAACATGTACTGTGACTATAAGTATGAGTATAATGATAGTTCATGTGTAGTATACAACACCGGGAATATGCTAAAAATAAATTATGATTTAAAATCGGATGGAACAGTTTCACAAGCATTTCTAAATAAAAAAAAATATAATGTTTCTGGTATACAAATATTCCAACCATCTAAAAATACATATAAAGGTAGTAGAGCAGATATCGAAATTGTAATACGTCACGAAGGTGACAATAAAGAGCAGTTATTGGTATCAATACCATTCATAGTATCTGCAGGGTCATCTGCATCTTCAAATTTAAAATCTGGTGGACTAGTTTTAGACAATATTATAAATGAATTTATAAAACAAAGCGCAGGTAGAACTTTTAACAGCAATGAGGGGTATCAAGTCAATATAAATAACTTTAACTTAAATAATTTTATACCAAACACCCCTTATTATTTTTTCTATATTAATACCGATACCTGTAAGCAAAGCAATATTGTTTTTGACATGTTAAAAAGTGGACAGACCATTAGTCAAACAGCGGTTGATAAATTAAATAAAGCCTTATTCAGTAATAGAATTACATCATCATACCCTGCAATTACGACACAAACATTGTATATCAATTCCAATGGTCCTAATTTTCAAGGTAAAGCATCAGATGATAAAATATACATAGACTGTCAACCCACGGGTGAAGAGGGAAAAGAACTATATAAAGAAACCAAAGACATTGGAAAAGATTCACGAGAGCAAGGTATAAAACTAATTACCGCTTTAATGGAGTCAGGTTCTGTTCAATTTATTTTAGCAATAGTTTTAGGAATTATTGTAATTGGTGTAGGAAAAAGGGCGTTTAATAGAACATGAAAATAGTAATAAAAACAGTAATAAAATAGTAATAAAATAATTCTGTTTAAAACTATATAACTATATAACTATGTAAAACAAGATATTTATTAATATTTAATATTTTAAATATTAATAAAAAAATTAACAAATGTATTATGGTCTCGTGATTAGACAACTCCTGTATAGTTTACATTTGCAGCATCATGCAAGTCATCTAAAATAGGAGTAAATGTTTTAGGACCCATAGCAGGACCAGACTGTAGGGGAGCCATTTTTTGGACGACTTCCTCTTCTAAAGTAACCGGAAACTGGTTAAAAGCGGACAAGTGTTGGTTTTTAACGTTTTCAGTAGGCAGGAACTTAGTCATAGCCAGCGAGCCGGTAGCTATACTAGAACGCTTAAACAGGAGATAAATAGCAAAAATTCCGACAAGTGTAACTAAAGGATGAAGATTTACAGCCATAAATGCGAATAAACCAATAACGATAACGTACCCTAGAGTAGAGTCAATTAAATTTGCAAGTGGCTCGGGTGTCTGTATATTAAAAATAATATAAATAACAAAAAGAATGAGTAACAAAGATTGTCCGTTCATTAGTTGATTAACACTAACATTTTTTTTCAACATTTCCGTATATCATAATATTATATTTTTTATTTATCAATTATTTTAGAATAATTTCAAAATAGTTAAAATTGAAAATGGCTAAATAAAAATAGCAACACTAGTAACCAAAATATTTTATCTTCAAAAAGAAACAACGCATAGTAACCAATATGAAGAAAAACTCAACTTTATCTGTTTCAAAAAATAATTCTTCAGAGCAAAAAAATAGCAATAAAGAAGGCCATGATAATAACAACAATAACAATAACAATAACAATAACAATAACAATAACAATAACAATAATAATAACAATAATAACAATAACAATAATAATAAAGGGAAAAAAGATGACAACTATTCGACCTACTTGGGTGAAAAAGGATATTCAATTTTCAAAGAATGTTTATCAGTGGAAGAACAGCATTTTATAAGAACCGAATTAACCGTAAAACCGTTTATTCCTAAATCGCCGATACAACCCAATCCGTTTCCTATATATCTGGAGTCTCCACTTAAGTTGTATATGCCGCGATATTTTGGAATAGACACATATGGGCCACCCGATAGAATACTTACACCCCCAGGAAAAAATATTTCGTTAGAATTCAGTGGTGAGTTGCGTCCATATCAAACGGCAATAGTAGATAAATATATAAAACATGTTGGTGATTGTGGTGGTGGATTATTAGACGTAGACCCAGGCAAAGGCAAAACAGTTATGGCGTTAAATATAGTGGCGAAGCTAAATAAGTGTACGTTGGTCATTGTACACAAGTCATTTCTACTAAACCAGTGGATAGAGCGAATAGAACAGTTTCTGCCTAGTGCACGTGTTGGTAAAATACAAGGGCAAATATTGGACATAGATAACAAAGATATTGTGATTGGAATGCTTCAGTCGCTATCAATGAAGGAATATCCGAAAGACACATTTCGGAATTTCGGGTTAGCGATATATGACGAATGTTTCCCACGGAATACACTAGTTCATACGTCGCGCGGACCTATGGAAATCGGTGCTTTATATGACATGTGGATTACGCATTCTATATCTCTTGGTATATCTAGTAAGTATGTTAAATTAGAGAAGGATGTCGATAAATTGGTAGAAGCATTGCCGAAAATCCTCAGCTTCAATCAAGCAACCTCACGATTTGAATGGGGGCAAATGATACATGCGTGGAAAAGGTACAAGAAGGACCTTATTAAAGTATACTTGATGTGCGGTTCATTTATTTGTACACCTGAACACAAGATATTGACGACGAAGGGATATAAGTGTGCATATGAGCTAATACTTAACGATTATATTCAATGTGTGTATAATTCTACTGATGACGCTCATCGTGTTGATATTGGTAGTTTCGAGTTATATCAACCGTTATCACCAAAAGGTATATTGACGGCAACGGCATTTCTATACTGGGAGAAATATATACCAATTGAAAGTGCGGAAAATGATCATATTTTCGGAAAATCAGAACAGGGGTATGCTGTATACGACATCGAGGTGAAAGATAACCATAATTTTGTATTAAAAATGGCGGATGGAATGCGTCTTCATCCGGTAGTAAGCAATTGTCACCACATGGGAGCGGAGGTATTTTCTAGGTGTATGATGAAAGTGAATACGACATATACGCTCGGATTATCGGGTACAATGGAGCGGAAGGACGGACTAACGAAAGTATTTGAGATGTTTATTGGACCAGTAGTTCATAAAGAGAAGACGGAATCTGAACATAGTGTAGTGGTTAAGGGTATTGTATACAATGTGGACGATGAGGAGTTTAATGAAACACAACATGACTATATGGGTAATCCTAAATTCAGCACGATGATTTCTAAACTGTGTAGTTATAGCCATAGAAGCGAGTTTATTCTGCGAGTCTTGGTGTCTGAACTAGAGATGAATCCTGAGCAACAGTTTATGATATTGGCGCATAATAAGTCGTTGATTACATATTTGCACGATGCAATAGCGCATCGAAATATAGCAGGAGGTTCAGTTGGATATTATATTGGTGGGATGAAAGAAGCAGCGCTTAAGCAAAGTGAGGGAAAAAAGGTGATTATAGCTACGTATGCGATGGCGTCGGAAGGATTGGATATTAAGACTCTTACAAGTTTGATATTGGCGTCGCCGAAAACAGATGTGTGTCAATCAGTGGGGCGAATATTGAGACAAAAGCATAGTTCACCTCTTGTTATTGATATTATAGACGAGCATGATATTTTCATGAGTCAGTGGTATAAACGACGAAAATATTATAAGTCACAGAATTATAAGATTTTGATTTGCGATAATCATGAATATAATGACGGGCATAACAAAGACTTGTCCAAGTGGAAAGTGTCATGGGAGCCGAAAAGCAGTGTATCGAAAAAGACACACCCGGTGAAAATATCGGGGCAAAAAAGTATAGCGGAGCAACTTATGCTTACGCTTTCAATACCAAAAAAGGGTGATAATGGTCGCGAAGAATGTGATGAATGCGAAAAAGAAGAGGAAGAACATGAAAGTAAACGTAAAAAGGGAAAGGGAAAATCGGGACTAGCCGATAAAGGCTGTTTATTAGACGTGTCTGCGTTATTTAAAGAATAAATTAATTTTCTAAATAATGGACTAAAATTTTGAATATTTTTACTTTATTGCTTTATTGCTTTATTACTTTATTACTTTATTACTTTATTACTTTATTACTTTATTACTTTATTACTTTATTACTTTATTGATTTATTGATTTATTTTGAACACGTGTATGCAATTGCAAATAGTAGTATAGTATTTAATATACTTATTAAAGTAACTGCGTCTAGTTTAAAATTTACATCATAGAGGTGTCCATATGTAAGTATAGCATAACCAAATCCAAAAACATAAAAGGCCATAGAGTTTATAGACCTGGATCCATTGAAACATTTATAAAATTGTATTAGAAGTGCAACGGCGAATAAAAAAATTCCTATAATCTCATAACTATAAGTAACAAACATTATATAATATAATATAATATTTTATAATATAATATTTTTTATGAATATATATACTCATAAAAAACTAAATATCATTATTAAATAATTTATCTACCACCGGTTAAACTGTTATAAGGCATAAAAGGAGCAGGATTAGCAAGAGCACTCATATTAGGTGCTAAGTTAAACCCAGGAGTTCTATATCCCAGTGTAAATGGAGTATTTCCCATATACTGATGGTATCCACCGGCCTGTGCTCTTCTTCCTCTTACTTTCTTGGAATGCGAACGTCTTCGTGAGCGTCTATGTTTAACGCGGTATTTAAGACTGCGTTTGCGAGCATACTTTTTTGATGAATGAGAGCGTCTATGCTTTCTGCTAAGCTTTCCACTATGCTTACGGCGTCTTCCACCACCCTTCATCATACCATAAGAACTACTCAAAGGTGTTTGAACGGCACTTGGGCTTCCATTACCACCACTTATAGAATATAATCCTGTACCTTTTAAAGCAGCGGGACTTCCTCCAACTTCACCATACTGAGTATTTCCTGCATTTGCAACACCGCCTGTTTGGTCGGTTGTAAGGGGTGTTCCATGAGCATTTGCTTTATTCAAAAATTTTGTTGGATCCAATGGTAACATTATATAAAATAATATATATTTATAAAATATTTTATTTTAGATATAGACAAAGATATAACATAAATATATAGTTTTCATGATAAATATATTTTTATATAACAGAAACAGGAACCCATTTTTTAAATTTATAGTTGAAAATACAACGCATTTTAATTATTTTATTTAAATCTACAAATTTATCTATTTGTATATTTTCAAATTCATCTTCTTCATCACTTTCTTCTAAACTATCCAAGTTACTATTTTCTTTAATATTCCTGAATAATTTATTCATTAAAACACTTGTTTTATAGTCAGGTATATGCGCTATGTCCTTTGAAATAACATCAAAATTTGTAGTACTATTTTGATATAAGTAATAAATATCATTTTGTAAATCCGGCTTTATAAAGAAAGTTTTATATATTTCATTCGATGCTATTTTTTGTTTTATCGGTTCAATGTACGCTCCTGGTTTTTCATCGTATTTACTTGTATGTGTAGCATAATTTTCGCTATTATCATTACTACTATTATTTGAACCATTTACACTATTTACACCATTTACACTATTTACATTATTTACATTATTACTAACCATGCTATTGTTGCTAAAATGATAAAACTCGGTAATAGATTGATATGTTTTTTTCTCCTCAAAATACTTATACTGAATAGAATAAACAGAATAAGGCAACACCATAGCTTTATCATAAGCTTCCGTAAAATCAGTAGTCATTACAGGTAATCCAAAAACAATACCATTATTACAAAAAGACATATTATAATTCAACTTTGTATCAAATATATTTTTAACTACTTTTAATTTATCATGATAACTATAATCAGATATATCATCTCCTTTATAGTAAAAAATATCTTCTACAGAAAAAATTTCATTACTATATATATTTTTTTTCTCACCACTTTCAGGTCTTGTCCTAAATAATGTTCCATAAAATATTGTTCCATACGATAATACATCGTCAAATGAAACATGACGATAAAATATATTCATTATTTTATTCTGATACCCTACTTCAAGAAAAATACAAATATTTTTTCTGTTTCTATGGGTAAACCATGCAAAGTATTTTTTACCTTTTGGAATAATTACATATACATCTGATAAAACTTTCTTATGAGTACTTTTTTCATAAGAAAATTTAACGGTTGAAGGGAAATTTCGTAATATTTCATTCTGTTCATCAAATGATAATGATGTAGATGAATCAGGTAACTCTCTTTTACTACTAGTACTACTACTACTATATGGCTTTCTATTATTAAAGCTAGTTGACATTATGGGGTATGTATTGTGATTTGTTATTTGCGAGTTGTGAGTTGCGACTATTGTAATATAGTATAATATTAAAATATCTTTAACTATATTATATATATTATATACCTTAGTCACATATAGGCTTTAAAAATATTAATAATATTAATAATATTAAAATTAAAATTAAAATTAAAATTAAAAAGGTGAATATGCTGAAGCATACGACGATGACATGGAAGGTGTACCATAATCCGGTGGAACATTTGAGTTATTACTATTTATATTGGGCATATAGTTATGTGCATTATTTACTCGTGTAGATATACCATTTGCACCTACATTTGTCATAATATTATTAGGGGAGTATACACTACTAGAAGATTCATTTTGTGGATTTATAATATTTGTATTTTCAATATTACTGCTACTGCTACTACTACTACTACTACTGCTACTGCTACTGCTACTACTATTATTACCGGAAACATTTAATTCTTTTAAATATTTTTTTAGTTCATCTTTCATACAAGATGAATTAGAGTTATTAATACTTTCAGAATTGTTATTAGTGTCATCTCCTAAATTTTGTACTCCTCCATCTCCTGCGCTTTTAAGTGAATTATAAATTGTATTGTATTTTTCCTGAGGTTTATTTATTAAATCTTTCAACTTTGGAGAAGTTAATGTTGTCTTAAAAAATGAATATAAATAATGAAGTAAAAATATTAATAATAATGAAATCATAGTAACTTTTATTATCCAGCCCCACATTTAACTATTGTATATAATTACCTATATAAGTTTAACCTCGATAAAAACGACAGTATTTCATCTTTTACAAATTTATTTAATTCTGTTTTTTTATTTTCATTACAAGTTACTTCCATAGATGTAATCAATACATAAAAATCGTATATAGATTCATTTTCCATTTCAAAAACAAACTTTATATTTGATTTAATGTCATTTTTATATGTTCTAACTGTTTTATATTTTATATTATGATTGTATGGTATTTGATATGAGGGTGTGTCATAGCGTTTCATGTAAGAACTGTCAAGTAGTAGTTTTAAATTATTATTAATAGTTAATTCCTTAATATGTTTGTCAATTGGATACAACTGAAATAGATTATTATTTACCATTTCAAATATTCCTTTACAGCTATAAATTAAAATTTTACTACTTTCATCTACTAAATATTTTGATATGTCAATAGTATTTGATTTATTTGTCTTGTTTGCTATTCTTTTATCAGGATTTATAATATCATTTATTGTATTTATTGAAATATTCGGGAAGTAAACTTTTATCGGCGTTGGTCTATCAGTAGTATAATTCGTCTTTTTATCTACTTTTATATTTTTTTTAATATTATGGTGTTGTTTTTTATCATGTAATGTTTCCATTTATACTGTATATATGGTATAGTATTTATATTTATATCTCTTTAAGTTGAACTTTATATATTATATGAGAAACTATTTAAACCGATTGCATTCAAATGATATATTCTAGCACTTACTCAACAAAGATGGAAAATAATTGTGAAAAGAAATCAAAATCAAGAATTGTGAAATCTGAAAATGTAAAAACTGAAAATGCAAAAACTGAAAATGTAAAAACTGAAAATGCAAAAACTGAAAATGTAAAAACTGAAAATGCAAAAACTGAAAATGTAAAAACTGAAAAAATAAATGTAAAGCTTAATAAAAGTATTATTGATGAAAATAGTAAAGGTGAAAGCAAAAAAGTTAAAAATAAAGATAAAAATATTACATTTATTATTGTTGAAAAAAACGGAAGTTTAAAAGATGCCGATATCAAAGAGGGTTTAATTTGTGAAGAAGAGTTATCAAAAAAATGTAAGTTTAAGAAAAGCGATGGATTTATTAAAAGAACAGAGTGGAGTTACTCTTCAAAAAACGAAGAGGAAAATTCTATAAGCAAAGTAATTGTAGAACTATGGGCAAAAGATGATGGAGTAGCAAATCATGAAAATAAATACGAGTTCCCTCCACCTGTTGACACAGAATTGTTTTTTGGTGCATGCGCATTGATTGCACGTGACACTAAAAATAACTATGTTAATTTGACAAAAGATAAATGGAATAAAATTTATGAATATTTATTTGGAGGTTTTGAATCACTAGTTGCGAATGAAGATGATGATGATGATGAGGAAGATGAGTTAGAGTCAGTTCCTAAAAATAGGAAAACTCGTGATGGGTATTTAAAAGATGGATTCGTAGTAGATGGAGGAGCAGGATGTGACTCTGATGTAGATGTTGCAGGCAATGCTGAAGAAAATGGTAGCGATGATGACGATGATGACGATGATGACAGTGATACTGATAGTGACAAGTCTTCGGAAAATGGTAGTAACGATGGTGAAGTAGATGGTGATGTAGATGGTGTATACTTTAAAAAAAATAGAAATATTTTAACTAAAGGTAAGTTAATTAAAACTAAACCAAAAAATAAAAATAGTATAGTTGATAGTGATAAACACGCATTAAAAGATGAAGATGATGATAACTCAGGATGGAAAACAGATGAGTCGAGTGAACTAAGTGAAGAAGAGTATTCGTATAGTAGGTAGAGGATAACTATGTAGAACTTTTTAATTTATTTATAAAATGAATATTTTAAATAATTGATAAATATTTTTTATCAATTATTATATATAGTATACTTTTACGATGTTTGACAAACTTTGCACTCCTGCTCAAATTTATCTTATTGTATCATTTATTTTAATGGTACTTTCTTATTTTGGATTAAATGCGATATCTCAACAGATTTCTTTGAACCAGTCAAATAATTCATTTTTACAGAGTCTTAACTTCACATACCAAAAAGATGCAAGAACATCATATGTAGTTCAAGCTGTACTTATTGTTTTGTGGACATGGGTTTTATCATACTTATGCAAAAAGGGATTTAGCAATCTTTCATGGTTTTTGATTCTTCTTCCTTGGGTTCTTATGTTTCTTGCTTTCTTTGTATACGTACTTGAAACTATTAAGAGAATCTTTTTTAACACAACCGGTGCAGTATCATCTGCCTTGAACCTTCCTTAAATTAGTGTTTCCGTATTTCTATATTTCAATATTTCTATATTTTATATATATAGGAAAATTGAATAAAGACAATTTGATTGTTATTAATATACAAACTATCTTAGTTAATAACAATCACAATCACAACCACATTCCAATTATAATAAAAATGCGTCAAATAACAAATCCTGTTCAATTTCGTGAAAATATTCGTGCAAAGTTAACTACTATTATTAAAGATTTAGAAATTGCGACAAATCTTGAAAAAGGTATTTTCAATAGTTCTTTAGGAAAAGCAAAAGAAAAATGTATTGTAAGAAAATGGGATAATATATATTTTGTCGCAATTTACTTAGACCTCCTTCGCACAATATATGTAAATTTAAAAAATGAAAGAATACTAAATATGCTAAAGAATTGCGAATTTCAGGCTCACAAACTAGCCTTTATGACTCACCAAGAAATGAGTCCAGAAAAGTGGGAAAAATTAATTGAAGATAAGAAAATTCGCGACCAGAATAAGTATGAACCAAAATTAGAAGCATCTACTGACAAATTCACATGTCGCAAATGTTACTCAAAAAAATGTACTTACTATCAACTACAAACAAGGTCTGCGGATGAACCCATGACTACATTTGTTTCATGCCTCGATTGTGGAAAACGCTGGAAGTGTTAAATAACAATTTCTAAATCCTCAACCATCCAATATTCAGAACCACGGTTAGGTAAGGGTCGTCTGATTATAAATGGTATTTTTTTCTCTTCTAGTTCTCTTATAGCAATAAGATAACCATCAATAACACCTTCGGGCACTTTTATGAACGGAGTAGCACCATCATTGATTTGTTTTGCTCGCTGTCCCAAAATTCTTGTTTTCTCATATTTTGTCAACATGGGCAATGTTTTGTGCAAGCTATCTACGATTACACCATTTGCATCTCGAACAACGCGAGCTAAATTGTAAATCTCGTCATAATTTTGTATAAGACTTTCGGGATGAAAATTCACTAAATAATCTTCCCTTAGTTCTTTATCAAATTTTTTCAATTTTGACTCATCGTCGTCATCACTATCACCCTTATCGCTGTTTCCATCACCATCTTGTTCATCATCACTATTATATGCTAACTCCTCTTCGGTAGGTTGAACACCACGTGACTTTTTTTTCCTGGAGGATGGTTTTGACGATGCTGCTGCTGAAGCAACAGACTTTCCTTTGTTTCTGCTCAGTTTGTCAACATTCGCTTGTTCTACTTCAACAGCTGCCGAACCAGTATCGCTTGCTATACCACTAACTGCATCTTTTAAACTTCCTAATAATTTCGAGAATCCACTTTTGAGATTTGGTTTTTCTTCATCTTCACCTTCACTGTCATCTCCTTCAGTTTCGGTTTCGGTTTCTGAATCAGATGCTTTTGGACTAGGGTTATCGGAATCTTCTTCACCGATTCCTAGTATTGATTTTACTTTACTTTTAAGATTTGTAGGGCTTAATTCACTCTGGTCATCGCTTGTTTCTCCTTCATCGTCGGAAACAATCTCAGAGGCTGAATCATTCTTCAATTTATCTGATGCTTGCATTGCGTTGTTTATATGTCTCTTATATATAATATAATGCGTTGATTTTATTTCAATTTTATATTAATAATATTAAAGCAGATATAACCCAATTATAACCAAAATATAACCCAAATACATAAAAAATATTTATTATAGTATAATATCATTTCTAAATATTATACAATAGTATACAATATTATAAACATAACAGCAATATAAGTTATGACATTGACTGTTCTGTATTCCAAACAGTATCACACGTTGAACACATATAAACAAAATTCATATTTACATCATCATAGCGAAGATAAATAACTTCTCTTTCTTTTTGCTTTTCCTTGTCTGATTCATTACTATTACAAGACTGATTTGGACACTTTATTGTATTAATACGCGGCAAAGTTGGATCCATTTTTGTATACTTGTTGATAATCGAGTTATATTTTTGCTTGTTATGCTTGAAATTTGTTTTTGAAATCGTAACACTATCTAGCGAAATATTTTTGTTTTCATGACCACAGTTTCGACAATAATATACAATCGAATTAGGGTCTTCTTCAGATAATCGAATATAATACATATTGCTACAATTTATACAAAAGTGCATAGTTGTTTGATAGAATGTCCGTATATTATATTATAGTATTATTTGTTTATTTCAATTTTATGCAATTACTTAAATTGTATAAAATATATAACAGTAAGTCAACATTTTTGTAAATAATAGTACTAATAGTACTAATAGTAATAATAGTAATAATAGTAATAATAGTAATATTTACTACTCTAATATAACATCATACTTTTTTGCAGCTTTTGTTAGTTTATCTAGTAACTCATCATAGTTAACATAAAATGACATATTATATAATCCAGTTATTGTATAATGTTTGTTACAATTTTTTGCCTTCATAGAACTAACAATAACCTTTTTTAATGCATTCGCATTTTTTTTAAATAACTCCAACATAAATTTATAAAAATATTCCTTATACTCTAGTTCAAAAGGAATAATAGTTGTATCTATCAACTCATCCATCAGTCGAATACACGAAAAGTCAATGTTTTTATACAAAATCATATTATGGTAGGTATGATAGTCTTGGTGTTTTTCTGTAATACCTGGCTCATGTAACATCGGATGACTATCCATTATAGATAAAAGCGTCAGTAAAACTGACTTTATAGTTAGACAACTCGTCCATTGTTCACCCCTCCATGTATTCAACATAGATAAACATACTCTTCTTGACTTATAAAAGTTAGGATGAAACCTCGTAACTCCGTCGTTCGTTAAATATTCAAGAACAGGAGGAGAATGTGGATAATCAGCTGGAATATTAATTTGGAAAAAATAATATCCTCCAAAGTATAAAGTATCTGGTTGCCCAACTATCATTACATACGCTTTCAAGATATTTGTATCAGAATGTTTATAATAAATACCATCTCTTTCGAGCGATGACATAAATATATCCTTTATATCTTTTAATAGTCGCTCTATAGTTTCTTTAGGAATATGTACATTAGAAACATCATCGGATGGAGATGTATCGACTGATGTAGATGAACTTTTTTTTATAATTTTGTTTACCGCTTCTTCTTCTTCTATTTCGTCATCAGATATATCGAATTCTGTCTTTTTACTTTTATTTGCATTTGCAATTGTATTAGCATTTACATTTGTATTTACATTTGTATTTTTTTCCATTCTAGAATTATCCAATGATACTCTGCCGATACTTCAACAATATATAATATACGCGTTTCATTTTTATGTCGTTTTTACACATATATTACTTTTCATTGAAACAGAGTTATCTATTTTTAGGGATATTTTGAAACATAAAAAATTGATATAAAAATATCTCTATCTATAATATACAGATGGAACAGACAAACAATTCAACACGAAATAAAACACAATCATCAAAAATGTCAGCAGCATCAAGTGCAAACGAATACGAACAGTATATGAAACAATATTATATAAAAAAAGGTGACCCTTCTTCCGCTGGATTATCATTTACACATACTCGAATCGCAAGCCCCGAACACGGCGTAACCGGCGGAACATTCTGTATTCCACCTGAAAAATTACCCGAATTCTGGGCAAAATACTCGAAACATGTCATTACAAATAGGCGTCATGAATATTTAACCGAAAAACAGTTACAAAATGGTGGTCCAATTTTGGTTGACTTGGATTTTAGGTATGGACCTCATATTGATGCGCGTCAACATACAAAAGATGATGTTGAAAACATTATTGGAATCTACATGGATGAAATTTCTAAGATGTTGAATATTGAAGATGGAGAGAAAAAAGAAATTAGCGTTTTCGTATTTGAAAAACCAAATGTAAATACCGATGATGATAAGTATACTAAAGACGGAATTCATTTGATTATTGGTATACACGCCGATAGGATTATTCAACATATGCTTCGAAACTCTGTTCTTGCAAAAATTCCCGATGTCTTAAAACACCTGCCTCTGAAAAATTCATGGGATGACATCCTTGACGATAATATATCCCGTATTCAAAATCCCGTTGGATGGCAGTTGTACGGCTCCAGAAAACCCGGCCACGAAGCTTACGAACTTAAATCGCAATTTAATTTTGTATATGTAAAAAATGAAAACACCGAAGAATATGGTAACGATGATGATGATGGTGGTGATGATGGTGACGGCGATAGCGATAGGGGCGACAGCGACGACGAGAATGGAACAAGCAAAAAACCCGACTATATTTGGGAATATCAACCAAAAAATGTATCATTCTTTGACTATGCGAAGAACTTTAGTCTTCTGTCGGCGCAATTTGATGGACACCCGCGTTTCGAAAATCGCGAGTCAATTCAACGCGAATATGATGCAATTAAAAGTAACAAAGTAAGAAAACCAACATTGAACAAAGCAGGAGGTGTGCGCCGCAGAGCAACTAATATGAATAACAGTGATATATTTGAAATCACAAATCGTGAACAACTTACAGACGAAATTGATAGACTATTTAGTAGCCTCGAACCACGCGAACACTTCATCAAAGAAACTAGTGACTACGCTATGTGTCTTCCCGAGAAATACTATAACCAGTATAACTTGTGGATTCGCGTCGGCTGGGCTTTGCGAAACACCAGTGATAAATTATTCCTGTCGTGGATTCTATTCAGCTCTCAATCCGAAAAATTCAGTTATGACAAAATTCGCGAGTTTTATGACAAGTGGTTGACATTCTCAATGGAAAATGAAGACGGTCTTACGCGTCGTTCGATTATATATTGGGCACAACATGATGCAAAAGATAGGTATAATGAAGTATATAAGAAAACAATCGACTATTATGTCGACATCACCCTGTCAAATGATTTGGTCAATATCAACGGAAAACCCGAAACAACTATGGTGGACTTGGCCGTCGTTCTATATAATATGTTTAAAAATCAGTTCGTATGTGCTAATTTCGGCGACAACACATGGTACGAATTTGAAAATAATCGTTGGGTTGAATGCGACTCAGGTATTGCTCTTAAGCAAATGATTTCGAATGAAATGTACAACGTTTATATTAGTCGCATCGGTTCTACAGGTGGCGCATCAGGAACGGGAAATTCTAAAAAAGCAAATAAACAAATTCTTGCCGCCGCAACCGCAGCCGCTGCACAACCTGGTACAGCTTCCACCGACGAATCTGGAAAACCAAACCAGTTCCAGCATAGAATATCTGATATTTGTATTAAATTAAAACAAACTGGAATCAAGTCTAATATCATGAAGGAAGCTCAAGAATTGTTTTATGACAAGAAATTCTCGCAAAGCATCGACACAAAAACGCACCTTTTATGCTGTAATAATTGTGTAATAGACTTCAAAGAAAAACGCGCAAGACAAGGACAACCAGATGACTATATCACAAAAAGCACGAATATTGACTACTTTGCTCTCGACCAGAAAAAACATGGAAAAATAATTGCCGAGATTAATGACTTTATTAATAAGTTATATCCCGAAGAAGATATCCGAAACTACATGTGGGAACATCTTGCGTCGTGTCTGATTGGTGTCAACTATCCACAAACATTCAATATTTATACCGGCTGCGGAAGCAACGGAAAATCGAAACTTGTCGAGTTAATGTCCGTTACTTTGGGAGAATATAAAGCAGTCGTTCCTATCTCACTTATTACAAGCAAACGTGCGTCTATTGGCGGTACATCCTCTGAAATTGCTCAGTTGGTCGGTATTCGATACGCTGTTATGCAAGAACCATCTAAAGGAATGCGTCTCGAGGAAGGTCCTATGAAAGAAATTACCGGTGGCGATGAGATTCAAGGTCGTGCTTTATTTAAAAACATGATTACATTTCGCCCTCAATTTAAACTAGTTGTTTGCACAAATACTTTGTTCGATATCAAAGCAAACGATGAAGGTACATGGAGACGTATTCGTAAAGTTGACCACAAGGCAATCTTTTGTGAAACCCCGCGCGACGATGACCCCGACAAACCTTACCAATACCTGATTGATAAACGCCTTGATGAGAAATTCAAAATATGGGCGCCTGTATTCTTGGCTATGCTTGTTGAGAAAGCATTTCAAACCGGTGGTATGGTGAAAGACACACCAGGTGTTCTGGCTAGCAGTGAAAGTTATCGTAACAGCCAGGACTATATCAATGAGTTCGTTCGTGACAAAATACGCAAAGTGGAGGGACACTATGTTAAGAAAACCGAAATGTATGAGTCGTTTAAGGTTTGGTATATTGAGCACTACGACAGAAATGTGCCTCGTGGTAATGAAATTTACGAAGTATTTGATAAGAAATATGGAAAATATGCAACTAAAGGTTGGAAAAATATCTCTATTATTTATAGTCACGATGAAGTAGAAGAAGAAAATTAGTACTTCAATGAATAATAATAACTACAACCATAACCACATCCATATCCACATCCATATCCACATCCATATCCACATAGATGAATAAATATAAATAAATATAAATAAATATAAATAAATATAAATAAATATAAATAAATATAAATATTTATATGTAGAAAATCATATAAATATTTTTTACTGCATAACCCATAACCCATAACCTATAACACATAACACATAATCATGCCTACACACTAATCCTATTATGAACAGCCATAAATATGAAATTCCATACCGACTGAATCTTTTCCAATATCCATAAAAATACTGGAGTCGAAAAATATGGATACAATATTAACCCTATAAGAATAACTACCGATATAATTGTTACATTTCTTAAATATAACATCACAATGCATACCCACAGAATAACCAAGGTCCAATAAACTACTACAGGAATTAACGTCCAGTTTTCAACACTATCCTTTAATTTGCTTTCATACATTGACTTACGATTATAGGTATATAAATCGCTTTTACCTCCATTTATTATATTTAATAACTCTTTATTCTTTTCGTCTAAATCTTCCATTACTTTTTTCATATTTTCAACAGCAATGTTCTGTTGCTGTGTAACTTGTATTAAGTCCATTATTAAATTATTTACCTCAACATACTTGCTGTTTAAATCTTCTAAATCTTTATACCCTTGTGCACGGTATCGTTTAGATAATAAATCGTTATACTCTGTTGACCCTTTTGATAAACTATCAGGACCACTTCCATATTTATTTATCATATAGTTTTTTTCAGCGATATATTCATTTAGTAAAGCATTATCATTTGTTTTTTTAGTATTTTCGTATATTTTTTTTAAACTATCATCACTAAATAATCCACCAACATTCGATGATGATAAAACTTTATTAACTTTATCAACTACATTTACAACTGCAACCATTGTTCCTGTTGCCTGTTTTGTTAGTTCAGGAGAACACCCACCACCCATTGCTCCTTTCAGGTCACCTGCATTTTCATCAGTTGTTTTATTAACCTCACTCTGTATTTTTTTAGCTTCTTCTTTAGAAGGACCATCCGGCATTATTATATTTTTATATTACTGTTATATTATTGTTATATTATTGTTATATTATTATATAAATAGTATTTTACTTATTTTACTTATTTTACTTATTTTACAAATTAAAATACTATTTTTGACTTATTTTATTGTAATTTATTGTAATTTATTGTAATTTTATTCTATTACAATGTACTATATGACGAGTTACAGTCATATACTGTATCGGTTGAGGGAATAGGCGATGATCCATCATCACTATTTTTTATCTTACAGTTAGGATTTTTAAGTTGAAACGCTACAAATGTTTCTTTTTTAATATCCTTACATACATCCAATAGTGCAGACTGTCCAAAAGTTCTATCGGTTCCTTTACTTATAATATTTCTAGTGTTATCCGGTACTTCTGAAATGTCAAAAGGGAAATTATACTTGTCATAGTCAATGTTATTGCGTCTCGATAAATCATATACTTTTTTGCCTACAACTATAATACCAATGCAAAGAGCAACTATAATAATCAAACTTGTTATTTCATCAGTTATTACCCCCATTCTCATTAAAAATATTGCAAGAATTATAATACCGCAGTAAAAGATAATATTTTTCATAATATCGGCATGTGCCTCATACCTTCGAGTGTAATAATTGTTAACACCAACCATTCTTTCGGCATTATCACGAATTGATATTGATTTCCTTAACTGGCTAGATGTATTGTTCAAGTCATTTTCAATAATATTTAGTGCGACAAGTTGCTGAGCATACGATTTTCGCTGAATATTATAATCAGATTGTGTAATACCATAGTTTGCCTTAATTGTTTCGAAAATATTAGTTCGCAATTTTGTTAAGTTATCGATTTGGTCGAATTTATCAGTAATTTGACTTTGAATTGAAGGCAATGCTATATCTGGCGAACCAGCCAATTTTTCTAAATCAGCAAATAATTTTTTTTGTATATTTTGTAAGTTAGCAATATTATCAAACTGTTCATTTAAATTTCGTGTAAAATCATCTTGATATGTAATCAATGGATCTACCGGTGGACCTGACATGTATATACAATATACAATACTACAATAAAATAATTAAATAATTAAATAATATTAGTTGTATATTTTTATTAATATTATTTGTTATATAATAATAACTTTAATCATAGTATTTATCATATTATTTGGTATTTAATAATGATCACACCAAAACCACTATTTCCATCACGACTACCTGCTACAACACTACCACTACTTACTAACTATAAATGTTGCTGTTGTTTCTCCTGATGAATAATTAGTTGTTGCAGCAGGCATATTATAAATATTATAAATATTTAATACTAAAAGTTAGTAAATATTTATACTATTAATGTGTAAAACAAAATTACCATGTAGGTATATATGCTGAATTGGTAGCGAGAGCTGAACCAGTGCTGAAATTAGCAGGTGGTTTTGTTATTACTTTAGTCACAGTCCATCCACTAATATTTTGGTAGAATACGGTTGCACCGTTAAACATGTTACTCATAGTAGTAACATTCAATGTAATCCAGTTACCAATAGTTGGGCTTCCACCATTATTGAATACTAATGCACCATTAAACATAAAACTCATATTAGTGACCTTCGATGTATCCCAAGCAGTAGTGCTAACACTTGAGCTGTAACCAATATTTTGGTTGAATACTTTTGCATTTTGAAACATAGAAGCCATATTATTGACAAGTGATGTATTCCAGTTACCAATAGTTGAGCTTCCACCATTATTGAATGCTTCTGCACCGTTAAACATAAAACTCATAATAGTAACCCTAGATGTATTCCAGGAACCAATATTTTGGTTAAATACTTTTGCATCTTCAAACATACTATTCATATTATTAACATTCAATGTGTTCCAGCTACCAATAGTTGGGCTTCCATCATTATTGAATACTGATGCACCTTTAAACATAGAAACCATACTAGTGACAGCTGATGTATTCCATAAACCAATATTTTGGTTGAATACTTTTGCATTGAAAAACATACTACTCATAGTAGTCACACTAGATGTATTCCAGTTACCAATAGTTGGGCTTCCACCATTATTGAATACTAATGCACCGGTAAACATAGTAGTCATATTAGTGACCTTCGATGTATCCCAAGCTGTAGGGCTAACACTTGAGTTGTAACCAATATTTTGGTTGAATGCTATTGCATTTTCAAACATAGAAATCATATCAGTGACTTTTGATGTATTCCATGATCCAATGGGTTGGTTAAATACTTTTGCACCACTAAACATATTCCTCATAGTAGTGACAAGTGATGTATTCCAGTTACCAATAGTGTCGCTTCCACCATTGTTGAACGCTAATGCATTTTGAAACATAAAAGCCATAGTATTAACTTTTGATGTATTCCATGAACCAATATTTTGGTTGAATACTCTTGCATTGTTAAACATATAACTCATATTAATGACATTCGTTGTAATCCAGTTACCAATAGATGAGCTTCCATTATTGTTGAATGCTAATGCACTCGAAAACATACCACTCATATTAGTGACAGCCGATGTATTCCAAGAACCAATATCTTGGTTGAATGCTGTTGTCTCAGTAAACATAGAACTCATATCAATTACTTTTGATGTATCCCAGTTACCAATTGGTTTGTTGAATGCTACTGTACTCCGAAACATATCATTCATATATACAACACTCGATGTATTCCAAGCAGTAGTGCTAGCACTTGAGTTGTAATTAATATCTTGGTTGAATGCTATTGCACTAGAAAACATATAACTCATATTAACGACTTTTGATGTATTCCAGTTACCAATGGTTGGGCTTCCATTATTGTTGAATGCTGATGCAACGCTAAACATAGCACGCATATTAATGACTTTTGATGTATCCCAAGAACCAATATTTTGGTTGAATACTCTAGCGCCACTAAACATAGATTCCATACTTGTAACACTAGATGTAGTCCAATTGCTAATATTCCTATTGAAGAGTAAGGCGCTAAAAAACATACTATCCATATTACTAACACTTTGTGTATTCCAATTGCTAATATCGCCATTGAATTTTTCAGCACCATAAAACATAAAACCCATATTAGTGACTTTAAATGTATTCCAAGAATCATTTGATGAACTGTAATTAATAGTTTTATTAAATGTTTTAGCATTATAAAACATATATCCCATATTACTCACCTTAGATGTATTCCAATTGCTAATATCCATATCGAATCCTACAGCGTTAGAAAACATAGCATTCATATTAGTGACACTAGATACATCCCATGAACCAATATCGCTATTGAATGATGATGCACCAGCAAATAAAGAACTCATATCTGTCATAAAAGTTGTTACTATATTCTTAAAAGGTACTGGAGTAGTTTGAATAGTTTGTCCTGTTGGTATAAATGTTGATGAACCATTGGAAGCTATTCCCTTAGCATAATTTGTAATATTTGTTTTTAAAGAATTATCAACAATAGCAAACCATTCCATACCAGTGCCTCTTGGGTTTTCTTGTATAAATAAAGGCATTGGACTTGATGGAAGTGACGATAATGTACATTTAATAGTACCACCTTCAGAACGTAAAGTTGGTGGAGGATTCAAAGTTGGTGCAGTATTAACCACCAAAGTAGCAGGAGATGTTTGTCCACTTGTATAATTAACTGTTGCAGCTTGTAACATTGTTATATTTGTTGAACCAGCATTTAATATAGTAACAACACCTAAAGCATTAACAGTAGCA
>Ga0114979_10000546_pt1 | contig 24631 bp, 10 predicted proteins | sample S_140625_EF_Meta_FD_87315 | JGI IMG/M metagenome (GOLD analysis project Ga0114979, IMG submission 87315) | Freshwater microbial communities from Lake Simoncouche, Canada to study carbon cycling - S_140625_EF_MetaG | ecosystem: Environmental > Aquatic > Freshwater > Lake | place: Lake...
AAGGGAGTGTAAGTAAAACTGCCATCGACATTGAGATTGAGTGAGCCTCCGATTGGCTGACCGGCAGACGTGTAAGTCAATGTTGAGCCTTCTGCGTCCGTATTTCCTGTGCTCACATTGCTTTGGAAAACAGCGTCCTCGATGAAGGAGAAATTCTTGTCAGAGACCACGGGCAGGTCATTCACTGCGTTTACCTGCACAGTCAGCAAAGCGCTGGCACAGGAGTTTTGTGCATCACAACCTTGCACGGGTATCGACTGCGTGCCGGAGTAATTTAATGGCGGAGTGTAGGTATAGCTGCCATTCGGGTTAATGGTAAGTCCGGAAATTGTGTTGCCTTCAGGTGTCGTAAATACAAGTCCGGTAAGATCCGGATCAGCAATGAAGGTAAACGCTCCCTGAACCGTTAGGTCTTCTGATGTTACAAGCGTAAATGGTTGCGCCACAGGTGCATCATTGATCCCGTTAACCTGGATGAAAACTGTAGAGTTGGAACAATTCACACCATCGCACGCCTGAATAACAAAACTGTCGAATCCGAAATAATTGGGATTAGGGGTGTAGCTAAAGGTCCCTGTTGCTGCAATAAGCGCAGCATTTCCATTACCCGCATTCGATAAAAGCGTATAAGTGAGCGTGCCGGTATCGTCGCTATCATTCGTGGTCACGTTGATAGACGCAGCGCTATCTTCATTCAAGATCTTAAGGTCATCCACCAGGTTCGGCGGATCATTGTCAACGTTAGCGATCACAAGGGTAATGGTGCCGTTGACGCATTGACCAACAATATCGCAGGCGGTGTAAACGAATGTGGTCGTTCCGTTGAAATTCGGATGGGGTGTGAAACTGTAGGAGCCACCGGAGGAGAGTGCTATTTGCCCGTTAGCCGATGGTGTCGCAATGCTGTAGGTTACGGCATCGTTTTCCGGATCGCTCACCAGGGAGCTCAGACTGCCATTGTACACAACATCTTCCGAAAGGGAATTTATCGTCTGATTATTTGCAGTTGGGCTCTGATTAGGCGCTGTCACTGTGAGGTTAACGGTGGTTATTGTATAAAGGCCGCAGTGGTCGACGACGTAGTATTGAAAGGAGTCATTACCCATAAAACCGGTGTTGGGCATGTACGTGAAATTTCCGAATATATCGAAGGAGGTGACTATACCATTCGATGGATTATTCAACTTTACCCATTCCAACTCGGTGCTGATGGGATCGGTAATCGAATCAGGGTCACCATCGTTACCGGATACATTGCCGGTGCGTGGCGAATTCATTTCAACAGTGAAATAATCCGCACCGGCAAAAGGCTGTGTATTTCGGAAGATCACATAAAATTCAACACCTGCAATGTCACAAACGTTACCTGCGCAAACCTGATAATAAATGCTGTCTCGGAAGTAGTATTCGTTCAGAGGTGGTGTGTAAGTGAACGTTCCGTTGCTTTGAACCGAGATGGTCCCGAACTCCGGACCCGATACCAGTGAGTAGACAGCGTTTTGACCTGCGGGAAGTTGGTCGTTGTAAATAAAGGAGTCGGTGTAGGACTCGTTTTCGTTTATCAAATAATCATCATTGTTGGCAACGACTTGCGCTAAGCACGTTGATGCAAACCAGGTGAATATGGCATATACAATTGCAGAGGAAATGAAATTTCGCATGGCGCTCTTTGAGTCTTTTTGATGACTCGGAAAACACATTCAACGTTGCCCGAGTTCATTATTTTTCAGTTCACACAAATATACAGCACATCAACGAAAACAACAACCTTACTGTTCGCTCTCAACCCGCTATTGGCGCATCAGGCGCAACGAATATCCGTCGATTGACAAAAGATAACAGCCACCTGCTATATCCGTGATGTTGATTTGCTGGTTATACCCTGTAATCAGACCTTCTTGGACAACTTTACCACTTAAATCGGTTAAGATGAAAGAGCAGGGAAGGGGCATCTCTGCCGGAAGGTCAACACTTATGGTGTTGTCTGCTGCAGGGTTGGGGTATAGGCTAAAAGAAGTCGTGGTGTATTCCTGTTGGGAGGTAATGACGACTTCCAAGCTCGTGGTGCATTCATTCGCATCCGTAATCACGCCTGCATAGGTACCCGCAGACTCTAGTTCAATCAAGGATAATGTTGTGGAACTGAATCCTTGCGGACCTGTCCATGAAACATCATAGGGAGCAGTGCCACCGGCGATGATCACATCGATGGTGCCGTTACCGGTGTCCGAAATATTGGTTGCGGTGAAACTTGCGGTTAGCAGTTCCGGTTCGTTGATCGTGAAGGAAGCTGTACCGGGGGCACTGCACGGTGCACTGCTGGTAAGGCTAACCGAATAATCACCGGGTGCGAGCGCGCTGATTGAACTACCTTCACTTGCATTGCTCCACTCAAAAATTGTCGAAGAAGTATCCGTTGTTCCGTTGATGACAATCGAACCGTCGTTAGCACCATTGCAGGAAATCTGCTCAATGCTTACTGAGGTAATCTCCGGCGTGAAAGAAGGAACCACCTCAATGACGTATTGCGCTGTATCGCATAATGCAGGTGAGGCATTATCGCAAACGACCATGTCAATCATCATGATTCCGGAGAAGAAAGAGGAGGGAAGTATCATGGCCTCCGTTGCCGGCGAGCTGACCATGATTTGGGCCATGGCCGATGACGTAAACAGGTAATTCAATTCTTCTGCGGCTTGTGCATCGTCCGTTACCAGGGTTGCGATTGGAATGGTCAACGATTGCGCCTGGCACGTTTCAAAGGAAGCGCCGGTAGCTTGAGGAGCTTGATTGGGCGGGAAGACCTCAATGATGAACATTGCTGTGTCGCATAAACCAGATGAATCACAAACCGATAGCAAAATGCTATTGATGCCCATGTAATCTTGAGCCGGTATATAGCTGAAATGAAGATTGGAATCAATAGTGAGATTACCGAAATTGTTGTTTTCGAAGAAGGTAGTAAAGCTCGTATCATCGATGTCTGTTACGAATTCCATGAGCTCACCTTCTGCCGGAAAGTTTACAAACGTGAAGACATTCAAATCACTAACGGTGGGTGCATCGTTTACAGCGTCGATTTGAATTTGAAGTGTGTCGGTAACACAGGGAGTTGATGTATCGCATACCTGAAGTACAAGGTAGGCCGTACCGAAAAAGTTGCTGATTGGCGAAATCAAATAGGTTTCGCTAGCGATGTCAAATGATGCGCTAACATCGGAGCTGGCCACTATCGAGTAGGTGGTTTCATCCCCATCAACGTCGATAACATAGGGTGCAGGATCGAAGCTAATAGCAATGTCTTCTGTGCCAGAAAGCAGTGGGAATTCGACTTGAGGAAGATCGTTCACGGCAGCCACCGTAATGACCAGTTGCGCGGTATCGCACAATCCTGCGCCATCGCAAGCGGCATAGTCGAGCGTTATAAGGCCGTTGAAATTCTCAGCAGGACTAATGGCCATCAATCCGGAAATACTGAAGTTAATTGCATGATCGCCTTCCTCGCTGAGTAACGTGTATTGCAGCGCATCGCCGTCGACATCCGTATCGTTGTTGTTGAGTGAAATAACATCCGGGCCGCTGTCTTCCATAATCGATACTGATTCACCCGTTGCAACGGGTCCGTCATTCACGGCTTCAATCATCAAGGTATGCGTTAACTCCGTGCATGCGCCTTCGTTATCACAAACACGAAACGTGATGGCGTCTTCACCGAAATAATTGCTATTACCTTGATATAGGAATTCATTCGTTAGTGTGCCATGTTGCGGATACGCTAGAATTTCGATCGACAGTAAATTATTGTCACTATCGATGTCCGAATATTGAGGGGTCCAGACAATGGGCTCGTCTTCCATTGCCTGAAGTGTCATAGGAAGAACGGTTGGTGCATCATCCACCTGAGTAATGGTGATGCTTAGCGTCGCTGTGTCGCACAAATTTCCCGTGTCGCAAATACGAAAATCGATTTCGAAAACTCCGTTGATGTTTGGTAAAGGAGTGAATTGGAATCCGGTGTTGACGATAGGCGTAAACGTTCCGAAAGAAGATGACGCCACGAGACTATAGGCCAAATCACCACCGTTGAAATCGCTGCTGATAGCGCTGAGATCAATAACACCGCTTTCATCTTCTGCTATCGTTGCATTAGTATTTTCAGTGGAAGGAGCTAGGTTCGAATACAGCACATCGATCACTACATCAGCTTCATCGCAGAGCCCTTGACTATCGCAAACACGGTAAGTGAAAAGGTCTTCTCCGAAATAGAGTGGGTTAGGGGTGTAGGTGTATGTGCCATTCGCCTGAACCGTTGCAGTGCCATGCAACGCCGGGGCAACCAAGAGATAGGTCAGTTGATTGGCGTTATTGTCGATGTCTGAATCGTTTCCGTTGACCAGACCGCTTACTGTGCCATTGATGACCGTTGTGTTGAAATCAGAGCCCGCCATAGGTGCATCATTTACGGGGGCAATGGTGATGACTACATTGGCGGTATCGCAAAGTCCTGATGCATCACAAGCTCGGTAGCTTATGATATCGGTGCCTGAATAGTTCGCCGGAGGGGTGTAGTTCACGATGCCGTTTGCACCAACCGTATAGATGCCAAGTGCTGAAGTGGAAACGATTTGGTAAGTCAGTACATCGCCGTCGATAAGGTCGGGTGTGGCTACGGAGAAGTTCGTTACGCTATCCTCCTGTGCGTTGGCCGTGCTATTGGTGAGAAGTGGAGCGTCGTTATTGCCATTGGCAACTTGGATGTACACATAGCCGGTATCGAGCTGTCCGACCAAATCCATGACCGTGTAGGCGACCGTATCCAATCCAATGAAGTTGTTAGTGCTTGTGTACGTTAGTAATCCACTTGAGGTGATAGTTGCCATGCCGCCATGGGGTTGACCGGTTAGCGCGAAGTATAACACCTCATTTTCGGGGTCGCTTGTCAGTGGGATCAGATTGTATGAAACGGGTTGCTCTTCAACGGCATTCGCGATGTTAGCGTCGCCGGCCACCGGGTTCTCGTTAGAGGGAACAACGAAGATGGTAACACGGGCGGGGTTAGAGGGGAGTAAGCAAGGATTTGGCTCTTGATTATAGTAGGTAAAAAAGTCCTCACCAATGAAGTTGGGCAAGGGGTGATAGTAAAAAGTGCCGAAGAATTTGGGGAATGAGTCGATTGGAGAAATGTTGGTATCGACATGACTCGGCGGAATAACCTGCCAATTCATGTAATCACCGATTATGAAGGGATCTGCTAAAGAATCCACATCACCATCATTTGGAGTAACATCGCCCCAACGCCCTGTTCCGGTCTCTACATAAAGCGTGTCATTGCTTGCAAAGGGGTTATCATTTCTGAACCTCAACAACACCTCTACTGTTGCCGTATCGCAGTAAGTACCTACACAAACTTGATAGTCGAAATACATGACTTCCGAGTTATGGTAAAAAAAGATTTGCGGTTCGACCGACAAACTGCCTACCCCCGAGGATGAGTTGAGCCAAGTGAACGTTCCAAATTCCGGTTGTGTGAGTAACGAGTATATGCGCTGGCCTGGAGGAAGCATATCATCCGCCCCCATGTTGATAATAAGCGGCTCATTGTCGGTCACAGTTTCATCATCATCCATCGCCTGCCCAAAGCAAACAGCATTCACCAAAAAGGTAAAAGCAAACATTGCGAGCAGCTGGACTTTTCTCAAAGCGATATGAGTCACGGAGGTACGCATGACGGCATTTAGTTTCGACAAATATACGCAAACATTAGATGAAATTACATATTATAGATGTAAATTCTTGATTTATACGATGTCAACGGAATGGGATGTAATGAAAAAGGCCGGCGAAGTGCCGGCCTTTTCATGATATACAGGTTGTCTTACAGTGATAAGATCTTGAATTCTGTTCTGCGGTTTTCTTCGTGCTCTTTCTCTTCGCACTTGACGCCGTTTTTGCACTTGTTGATGAGTTCACTCTCACCATAACCTTTGGCTACGATACGCTTGCTGTCTATGCCTTTGCTGATGATATACAAGGCAGCACTGTTGGCGCGGTCGTCGGAAAGTTTCAGGTTGAAGTTATCGTTTCCGCGTGAATCCGTATGCGATCGTAATTCAATGCGCATGTTCGGATACTTGTTCAGGATAACGATAATCTTATCGAGCTCAATGGCAGCGTCCGGACGAATGTCAAACTTCTTGTAGTCGTAGTAGATGTTCTCGATTTCGATAACGTCGTTCTTGCAAAGCAGGGGAATGTCCATGGTAATGGTCTTTGTGCCAACGATACCTTTGGTATTGAACGCCTCATTCGGCTCCCCGCAATCGGTCTTTTTAGTCCTTACTTCATAATCGGCATCGATGTCGAGCTTTTCGAAGCGGTATTTACCGGCGGCATCAGTCGTTGTCGTCTTTGTTTCGCCTGACTTTTTGTTTACCAGCGTAACGGTGAGATTGGGTGCTGCAGACTTGTCGTCGGCATTGAATACCCGTCCTTCCACATGAGCAATACTGTCGGGGATGCGCTTTACCTTCAACGTAGCGGTGGCACTTCCGGAACTTGCCGCCAGTTGGCTGCTGCTCACGGTCACTCGTGCTTCCTTGTATTTTTCACGGGTTGCAATGAATTCGTAGTTTCTGGATGCATTCAAACAGCGGTTGATGACCCCGGTATCATCGGTAAGCACATTACCCAAGTCTTCACCGTTTTCGATGATTTTGACTGAGGCCCCAATGACGGGTTTACCCGTTTCCTCATCCAGCACAGTAACGTTCGTGTTGGTACAGAGCTTTTCGTAGAAATAGAGATCATCGTTGAGTCCTTGTCCGCTGCGATTGCTGGTGAAGTAACCTGTTTTGCTTTCGTTGTTGTAGGTGAAGGCAAAGTCATCATCGGATGTATTGATGTCAGCGCCCAGGTTTTCAGGATTACCCCAAGAACCTTTGGAGTTTTCCGCCATGTAAACGTCGAGTCCGCCTAAACCGGGAAGGCCGTTCGAAGCATAGTACAGCACACCTTCGGTAGTGATGAATGGATAAACATCGTTGCCGGGTGAATTGATTCGGCTTCCCAAATTCTCAGGTTTCGACCAGGCGTTTCCATCCCAACTTGAATTCCAGATGTCCATACCTCCACTGCCACCGGGCATATCAGAGGAGAAGTACAGGGTATTGCCATCAGCAGATAGTGCGGGATGGGCGCATGAATAATTCGTGCTGTTGAAGGGAAGTGGTACTTCCATGCCCCAGTCATTTTCACCTTTGATGGAAGAGAACAATTGCAGACGCACCATGCCTTGGTCGTCCTTAGCCGGTTTCCCGTCCGCAGCACTGCTGCGTGTGATAATCATCACGCTGCCATCAGTTTTGAACGACATCGGTCCTGCGTGATAATCGCTGCGAAGGGATGTTGAAAATGCAGTAGCGGGATCGAATGACGCACCGGTTCCTTTTGCGAAGAAGGGGGAGTAGAATGGGCGTTCAGTAGTGCTCGTTACCATTTTCTTATTGGCGATCATTCCACGGTCGCTCACGAACACAATTCCTTCCTTGAAGGGCACAGCACAGATGTCTGAAGCGCCGGTGTTGCGGTTGATCGTTTTGACGTTGAATGTGCCTTGCTTTATGAGGTAGTCATCCAGGCGGCCCATGCTGCTTTCAAGTTGCACCAAGCGGGGATCGCCGGCATAGGCAGACTTAAATTTCAGAACCTGTTCCTTAGCAGCGGTGTATTTCTGATTCTGCATCAACGCAAGAATGTAGAAGTAGTGTTCATTGGTATTGCTCGTGCCTGAACCAACTACTTTACCAAAAGCTTTTTCAGCATTGCGGGCATCATTGAGATTGCGATAGCATACTCCGAGTTTACCCCAAACTACCATATCAGACGAGTCCTTTTTGAGCGCTTGCTCATAGAAGCCTGCCGCTTGTTTATAGGCCATGCGGTCATAGGCTTTATTGCCTTGGGTAACCTGTGCCTGCACAACACCATGGAAAAGGAAGAGTGCAATAGCTGAAATCAGAAGTTTCATTGTTTTCATCTTATCCGATTTTAGAAGTAACGAGGTGAAACCATTTTATCCTTGGAATAATTCAAATCGTATCCCAGCATGATTTCATGTGATCCGGTGTTGTAGTCTTGAAGCATTGACAAGGTGTAGTCATAGCTATAACCAATACGCAGTTGCTTATTGATGTAAGCACCCAGCATCATGTTGATGGCATCGCCGGAACGATAACCCAGTCCGGCCCAGATCATATCATTGAACAATACGTTAGCATTTAGGTCGAGCTGAGCCGGTGCACCTTTAACGACCTTCATCATGGCATTCGGACGAACCTTGATGGCATTGTTGACGCTGATTACACCACCGCCGGTTACGAAGTAATGGAAGTAGTCGAGGTTAAAGGAATTCTGTACCTCTGTACTTCCCGTTGATACGTCGAGACGGTTGTAGATGAGACGGGGAATAGAAAGACCACCGTACCAGCTTTTCGTGCTGTAGTACATACCGAATCCTAAGTTGGGCGCGGTGCGCTTGCCTGAATTCATCATGAACTGCTGGTCGTTTTGTAAATTCAGTTCTCCGAGATTTTCGCTCAGACTTACCAAGCCGGCTTGTAACCCGAATGAGAGTGTTGCATTCGCTAGTGCCAGGCGATACGCGCCATTAAGGCTGACACCGGTACGCTGACTTACGCCAATCTTCTCGTTAACGAAGTTGATACCGGCGCCTAGCTTTCCTCCCATGAGAGGTGAATGCACTGTACCTGTTAACGTACTTGGCGCTCCATCGAGGCCAACCCATTGCTGGCGGTAGAGGAGAGTACCCGATAGGCATTCACGTGATCCGGCATAGCCCGGATTCAGTGCCATTTCATTAAACATGTACTGGGTGAAGTTCGGATCAAACTGTGCTGTGCCCACAAAACATGTCAGCATACCGATCAGAATCAGGAAGCTTTTTTGGATGTTCACGATGTTTTTCATGTCCTTTTTCTATTTAATACATGTTATTGATTGTTCGAATATTTGATAACGATGAAACCTGATAGTTTCGATTCCGCTTTTGCAGGATCAATAGCGGATGGTCCGGATTCAATTGCGTAGAAGTAAGTGCCTTCAGGTACTTTCGTCGCACCAACGGTGTTGTCTTCTTCGGTGTTACCATTCCACTCAGCCGAACTGCTGTAACCCGTTTTTTCATACACCACGTTACCCCAACGGTTGAAGATGGTCACTTTGTTTTGCGGATAGGCATCGATGTTCTCGATATGAAGTGTTTCATTCACATTGTCGCCGTTCGGTGAGAAACCTGTTGCTACCGTGATATCATCATCACCTACCGGTACAACGATGATGGTTACCGTTGCCGTAACACAGAATCCTGATCCATCACACGCTTCATAAGTGAATTCATCGAAGCCGTTGTAATCAGTGCTTGGTGTATACGTGAACGTACCATCAGCATTCATGGTCAGTACGCCGTGATCAGGACCATCCGTTACGGTGTAAGAGAAGCCGTCCGTATTCGTGTCGTTTTCACTTACGTCACCGGTCAGCACTTCATCCTCATTCACAGTATACTGGTCGTTTGCAGCTGAAGCTTCCTGGATATCGAGCACCGTGATAGTCACCACTGCAGTTGATGTTGCTCCGTTGGCATCCGTGACAGTATACACAAACGTATCTGTTCCGAAGAAATCAGCGTTCGGTGTATATGTAAACGTACCGTCCGGATTCATATCTACTAGCCCGTTGCTTGGATTTGTAGTCACTTCATAGGTCAGAGCATCACCGTCGAAGTCAACGTCGTTGTCTGAAACGTCACCGCTAACAGGTGTTTCCTCGTTCGTTGTGTATGCGTCGTCGATCGCGATTGGCTCGTCGTTCACCGGCACAATAGTGATGGTAACCGTAACGGTGCCGCAGTTACCATTGTCATCACAAGCGGTATACTCAAAGGTGTCTGTTCCATTGAAATCCGGATCAGGTGTGTAAGTGAACGTTCCGTCTTCATTCAAGATAACGGTGCCATTCTCCGTATCGATTGTGCCTGTTGGAGAATAGATGAGAATATCACCATCAGCATCGCTGTCGTTAGCGGATACATCGCCGTTGAGGAGATCATCTTCATTAACGCTGAAGCTATCCGCAACGATTGTTGGAGTAGTGTTCAGGTCGATAACATTGATGACCACAATGGCGGTGTCACAGAAATCAGGATCACACACCACATATTGGAAGAAGTCCGTGCCAATGTAACCGGCGTCAGGTGTGTAGCTGAATGTGCCGTCTTCATTCAATAACAGAGTTCCGTTTGCTGCATCAATGAGGGTTGTGTAGATCAAAGTATCGCCATCAATGTCGATGTCGTTCGTTGAAGCATCAGCCAGCAATTCTGTGTTTTGAAGCGTTTCGAATGCATCATCTACTGCAATCAAACCGTCGTTGATTTGAGCCACGTTAATACTTACGAGGGCTGTGTCACAACCGGAGTTGTCACAAGCGCTGTAGGTCAAGGAATCAAGACCGTAGAAGTTAGCAGACGGAGTGTATGTGAATGTTCCGTCAGCATTGAATTCGAGAACTCCATTGCTAACGTTATCGATTAGAGTGAACGTAATCGGGTCGTTTTCCGGGTCGAAATCGTTGGCTGCAACAGTATTCGAAACCACATCATCTTCCTCGGCTGCAACGAAATCATCTACAGCGGTAGGAGTGTCGTTGATTGGAAGTATGTTGATGAACACGTCTACATAGTCGCATACGCCGGCAGGATCACACACCGAATAGCTGAATTCATCTGTGCCGCTGTATTCGCTCGCAGGCGTGTAGATGAAGCTGCCGTCGTCATTGAATTGGAGCATACCATTGGTAGGCGCAGTTGTAACGACAAAGGTCAAGATATCACCATCAGCATCCGTATCGTTGTCACCAACGTTGGCGGAGAGCACCTCATCTTCATCGATGGTATAGTTGTCATCAACTCCAACAGGACCGGCATTCGCAGGAACAACGTTGATGTTCACGGTGGCAGTATCGCATAGGAACGTCCAGTCACACAAGATGTAGGTGAAGGAATCTGAACCTAAGTAGTCTGTGTTTGGCGTGTAGGTATAGGTTCCGTCTTCGTTGAATTCAAGCGTACCGTTTGTTACATCGGTATCCAGTGTATAGGTGATAGGGTCACCATCGGTTTCGATATCGTTGAATCCGGCATCGCCTGTGTATGTTTCATTGATGGTGACATTCACGTTGTCATCAACAGCGACCGGGGCAGTATTTACCGGGAACACGTTGATGGTCAATGTTGCTTGATCGCAGACGAACTGTGGATCGCATGCTTGGTAAACCACGATTACTGTTCCATAGAAGTCCGCATTCGGAATGAAAGTGAATGTTCCATCGTCGTTCATGGTGAGCACACCGTCGACCGTGTTCGTTACCAACGAGAATGAAAGTGTTTCGCCGTCAGGTTCGCTGTCGTTAGAAGCAACCGTGTTGTTTAGGGTTTCATTTTCAAGGATATTGAAGATGTCGTTTTCCGCAACGGGAGGATTGCTTGGAAGTTCAACGTTGATGTATACCGTTGCAACAGGACAGAAGCCCAATGTGTTACAAGCGAAGTAAGTCAAAGAATCGAGTCCGAAGAAATCGAGATCAGGTGTGTACACAAGGGTACCATTCGGCAGCAGGTTGACTGTGCCGTTAACAGGACCATCGCTGATGAACGCACTTAGGGTTAATCCTTCAGGGTTAATATCATTGGTCAATACGTTACTAGTGATTGGTGTGTTGATGGGAGTATACAACGTGTCGTTTACAGCCACATGTGGATCAACAACCTGTTCTACGGTAATCGTAACGGTTGCGTCATCGCATTCGCCCAGCGGATCACAAGCGGTGTAGGTGAAGCTATCTGTACCGAAGAATTCAGCGTTCGGTGTGTAGCTGAATGTTCCATCTACCGTGAATATCAATGATCCATTGGTGGTAGATTGGTTGAGCGTAAATGCAAGGTCATCGCCATCGGGATCGTTGTCATTATCACCAACGTTGCCATTGAGCACAACATCTTCGTCGGTGGTATAGGTGTCATCGGTTGCAACCGGCGGATCGTTCGGGATTTGAACGTCGATTGTTACAGTAGCGGTATCACAACCATCAGCATCGCAAAGTGAATACGTGAAGCTGTCAAAGCCGAGGTAGTCAGCTGCCGGCAGATACGTGAAGTTACCATCTGCTGTCAATACCAAAGAACCTACAGTTACGTCTTCTACTAAGGTTACGGTGAGCGCGTCACCATCACCTTCAGCATCGTTTATGGTTACGTTGGCACCGAATTGTGTGTTCTGGTCGGTTTCGAAAAGATCATCCACTGCCACAGGCACATCCGTCACAGGAGTAATGGTAATCGTAACAGTTGCGTTATCGCAAATTGGTGTTGGATCACAAGCGCTATATGTAAAGGAGTCGTTACCGTTGTAGTTCGCACCCGGTGTGTAAGTGAATGTGCCATCGCTATTAAGCACTACTGTTCCGTTCACCGGCTGAGAAACGATGGTAAACGTCAGCGGGCTGCCATCGGGCTCTGTATCGTTGGTACCAACGTTGCCGCTTAGTGCCACATCTTCTTCCGTTGTGTAGGAATCATTAACTGCCACTGGCGGCGCCGATTCTGTTACTACAATGCTTACAACGGCATTGTCGCAAAGGTTAACACCACCACAAACGTTGTATGTGAATTGGTCATTACCGAGGTATCCGGCATTTGGAGTGTATGTGAACGTACCATCTGGGTTGAAGTCCAGTGTGCCATTCGTAACGCTAGTTCCAAGTGTAAACGTCAATGCAACCTGATCTGTGTTCAAATCATTGTCTCCTACGTTAGCGTTCAATTCACCATTCACGACAACAGCATAGTTATCAAATCCGGCAAATGGTGCGTCAGGTGTGTTGGATACATTGATAGTAAGTAAGCTGAAATCGCAAAATGCACCTTCACACACTTGGTATGTAATGTTTTCGGTTCCAAAGAAGTTTGAACCTGGCGTGTAGGTGAAGCTACCGTTTGGTTCCATCACGATCAAGCCGTTATCCGGTTGTGTGGGAACGGAATACACGAAACCTGCATTGGTGAGGAACAACTCGACCACCGTGTTGGAGATAGGTGTTTCTTCTTGTGTGCTATAGGTGTCGTCGAGGTCACACTGCACTTCTGCCGTAAATGGTGATGGACTGCAAGGGTTCAACGGGTCGCTGCCTTGGTTTACCTCAGCACCATCATTGATATTATCGTTGTCTGTATCGGCGTCATTTGGATTTGTACCCAAAGTATCTTCCTCATCATTGGTCAAGCCATCGCCGTCACAATCGGCATCACCGGTCGTGTTCGGGCTGCATGCGTTTGTTGGATCGCTGCCGTTATTCACTTCATCGCCGTCAGTCAAGCCATCACCGTCAGTATCCGGATTGTTGTTGTCTGTTCCGGCGGCGTCTTCGCCATCATTATCCAAGCCGTCATTGTCACAGTCAGCTGTGCCAACGGCGCTGATATTCGGATCACATGGGTCGAGCGGATTTGTTCCGTTTGTGATCTCGTTGCCGTCGTTGACTCCGTCAGCGTCCGTATCACTGTTGCCCGGATCTGTGCCTGCTGCAGCTTCATCGGTGCTGGTCAAGCCGTCATTATCACAATCGGCAGCTGCAATTGCTCCGGCGTTCGGATCACATCCGTTTGATGGATCGCTGCCATTGGTTGTTTCTTCTTCGTTCGTCAAGCCGTCGTTATCACAATCGGCCAGCGGGTTTGATAAACAATTTCCAACGTCAATGGTAACAGTGGCCTCCACGCAAACGTTGTTAGCATCACAGATTTCATAAATGAAAGTATCCAACCCTTGGAAGTCGGTAACAGGTGTATAGTCAACTGTATCATCTGTTGGGTCGGTTGGTGTGCCGTTGTCGTTAACAACCGCGTTACCTGCTGCAGGAACGGTGATGGTAATACTGCCTGTTGATGGACCATTCGGACCGAAGTCATCGTTGGCAAGTACCGCAATGTTCAAAGCAGTATTAAGTGGGGTAGAGGTGTTGTCGTTGGTTGCAACGGGTCCTTGACATGGTCCAGCGTTTGGATCGCATGGATCGAGTGGATCAGTTCCACCATTCACTTCTGTGCCATCATTGATTCCGTCTCCATCCGTGTCAGGATTGGTGTTGTCGGTTCCTGCAGTCAATTCGCCTTCGTTATCCAATCCGTCGTTATCGCAGTCATTTGTTCCAACCGCATCCACATTAGGGTCACATGGGTCCACAGGATTTGATCCGTCAATTACTTCCGCACCGTCAAGTAAGCCGTCACCATCTGTATCAGGATTGGCCGGGTCGGTTCCACTGAATGCTTCGCCGTCGTTATCAAGACCATCTTCATCACAGTCGTTGGTTCCAATTACACCTGGATTTGGTGAACATGAATTAAGCGGATCACTTCCATTCAATACCTCTTCCCCGTCCACAACTCCATCGAAATCGGTATCGGGATTGTTATTGTCTGTACCGGCGAGCAATTCACCGTTATTATCGAGTAAGTCGTTGTCACAATCAGCTGTTCCAACTGCATTGATATCCGGATCACAAGGGTTGATTGGATCAGTTCCAAAGTCAACTTCCTCGCCATCACCCAATCCATCACCATCGGTATCGCCGTTGTTCGGATCTGTTCCGGCAAGAATCTCTTCATCATTGGTTAAGCCATCAAGGTCGCAGTCGTCAGTTCCTACGCCCGTGCTCACCGGGTCACAAGCGTTGAGTGGGTTTGTGCCGTTGTCAACTTCGTTACCATCGTTGAATCCGTCACCATCTGTATCAGGATTATCATTGTCAGTGCCGTTGGCAGCTTCTTCTTCATTCGTTAATCCATCGTTGTCACAATCCGCAGTAGGTACTGCTCCAAAATCAGGGTCACAAGCATCAGTCGGATTGCTGCCATTATCTACCTCTGCACCATCGAGTAATCCGTCACCGTCTGTATCTGGATTAGCAGGATCTGTTCCGTTGAAGGTTTCCTCATCGTTGATGAGTCCATCCTCATCGCAATCGTTTGTTCCGATAATACCAGCATCTGGCGAGCAAGAATTGAGTGGATCACTTCCATTCAAAACCTCTTCACCGTCTACAATTCCGTCGAAGTCAGTATCGGGATTGTTATTGTCTGTGCCGGCCAGCAACTCACCGTTGTTGTCGAGTAAGTCGTTATCACAATCGGCTGTGCCAAGCGCATTGATATCCGGATCACACGGATTGAGTGGGTCAGTCGCAGAATTAACCTCTTCACCATCACCCAAGCCATCACCATCGGTATCGCCGTTGTTCGGATCTGTTCCGGCAAGTGTCTCTTCATCATTCGTTAAGCCATCAAGGTCGCAGTCTTCAGTGCCCGCCCCGGTGCTCACGGGATCGCAAGCGTTGAGTGGGTTAGTACCGTTGTCAACTTCGTTGCCATCGTTGAATCCGTCACCATCTGTATCAGGATTATCATTGTCAGTGCCGTTGGCAGCCTCTTCTTCATTCGTCAATCCGTCGTTGTCACAATCCGCAGTAGGTACTGCTCCAAACTCAGGGTCACAGGCATCAGTCGGATTACTGCCATTATCTACCTCTGTGCCATCCAGAATGCCGTCACCATCGGTATCGGGATTATTTGGATCTGTTCCATTGAATGTTTCCTCATCGTTGATGAGTCCGTCTTCGTCACAGTCGTTTGTTCCGAGTGCGGTGGTCAACGGCGAACAAGTGTTCAACGGATCACTACCGCTGAGTACTTCTTCACCATCAGTGAATCCGTCACCATCGGTATCCGGATTGTTGTTGTCGGTTCCTGCAAGTTCTTCGCCTGCGTTGTCGAGTAAGTCGCCATCACAGTCCGCTGTCGCAACAGCTCCAACGTTCGGGTCGCAAGGATCAAGCGGGTTGGTTCCAAAATTCACCTCTTCGCCGTCGTTCTCACCGTCATCATCGGTATCGGCATCGTTAGGGTCTGTTCCGGTTAATACTTCTTCATCATTGGTTAATCCATCGATGTCGCAGTCGTCAGTTCCCAACCCGGAGTTAATAGGGTCACAGAAGTTGATCGGGTTAGTGCCGTTATCAACTTCATCGCCATCGTTAAAGCCATCGCCATCAGTATCAGGGTTAGCCGGGTCAGTACCTGCACCTGCCTCTTCATCGCTGGTCAATCCGTCATTGTCGCAGTCGCTTGTTGCCAAACCGCCGGCGTTCGGGTCACATGGATCTGTTGGATTTGAGCCGTTATCCACTTCCGTTCCGTCATTAATGCCGTCACCATCGGTGTCCGGGTTTGCAGGGTCTGTGCCGTTAAATGTTTCTCCGTCATTTTCAAGACCGTCATTATCACAGTCGTTTGTTCCCAGTACAAGCGGATCCGGAGAGCAAGGGCTAAGTGGATCGCTTCCTGCTAATACTTCGTCACCGTCGATGAGTCCATCACCGTCTGTATCCGGATTGGTGTTGTCAGTTCCGGCCAGTGCTTCACCGTTGTTATCAAGGTTGTCACCGTCGCAATCGGCATCGCCTACTGCACCGAAGTTCGGGCTGCAAGGATCTGTCGGTACACTGCCGCCGTTCACCTCGGCACCGTCGGTCAATCCGTCACCATCGGAATCCGGATTTGTATTGTCGGTGCCGTTCGTTAATTCACCGTCGTTATCCAAACCATCATTGTCACAGTCGTTGGTGCCTAGAGCATTCGGATTTGGGTCACATGGATTGTTTGGGTCTGAACCCGCTGTTATTTCTTCTACATCGGTGATACCGTCGCCGTCTGTATCTGCTGTAACCGAAATAACGCTGATTACCACCTGGGCCGTATCGCAGGCATTCGCATCACAAACGATGTAATCGAAAGCGTCAAGGCCAATGAAATCCGTGGTAGCGATGTAGCTGTAGTTGCCATCGGAATCAACGATCAATGTGCCGTTGGTTGTAGTGTTCAATACACTGAAGGTGAGCACATCGGCTTCCGGATCAAGAACCAAACCGGTCAATGAGCCGAAGTATTGTGTTTCATTATCAACCTCAACAAATCCATCAGTAGCAACCGGTGGCTCATTCACTTCCAAAATGGTGAGCGTAACTACTGCGGTATCGCAATTGTTATCATTATCACATGCGCTGTAGGTGAACGTTTCTACACCGAACCAATTCGCTTCCGGTGTGTATGTGAATGAACCGTCAGCGTTTAAGTTCAAGGTGCCTATTACAACGTTATCAATCAATGTGGCAGTAAGTGTGTCTCCGTCCTGATCAATATCGTTGGTCAATACGTTGTCTGTGATTGTCTCGTTTTCGTTAGCCGAGATGTTGTCGTCAACGGCTGTAGGAGCCGTCGGAAGTGGGATGACTGTCACGGTAATTGTCGCAATGTTCGATGTTGCACCGTCGTTATCGTTCACCGTGTAACCAATGATGGCTGTTCCATCAAAATCTGCGATAGGAGTGAAGGTTACATCACCCGTGAGGAGATCCACCGACCATTCGCCTTCAGTGGTGGTAGTAAGCGTTTGTTGACCGGGCGTATTCGGATCCAAGTCAATCGAGGCGATATCAATTGTTCCGTCTTCGTCTGTGTCGTTGGATGTGATGTTGGTAATGATTGTGGCGAATCCGGTGGTCGTCGCCCCATTATCATCATTTGCTACGGGCGCAGTATTCGGACATGGTAGTTCTGTTGAGGTCGTTGTATTTAAAACATCCAATGTCTGATTTACTAACTCACCTGGTGTGACTGCTACTATAATTGTGGCTGAATTCCCATTGCGGAAAGGGTATTTTACACGCACAAAGACCGTAGAATCAGGGTTAATGTTTCCCAGGTGAAGGATGGGATTTCCAAAGGTTCCATAACCTTCACCGCCGGCAACGCTTACTTTATAGGAAATGCTTTCGAAAGCACAGTCAATGAGCTCGGCCGTTGCACCGTGTGCAATGGCGCTGTTTCCGTCGCCCAAGTCCCAACGCGCATTAATCTTTAGGTAATTGCTGTTGTTAAGGTCGTTTTGCCACAACTGGTTGGCGCCGTTATCCATGCTCACAAACAAATCCAAATCACCATCATTGTCGTAATCGATAAATGAAACGGCATTGGCATCGCCCGAAGGGTTGATGCCGAAGTTGGTTGGAGATGATGGGCGTGAGAAGGTTAGTGACGATGGATCCTCATTGACGAAAAGATATCCGGAGGTGAAAACGTTAGCGAGATATAAATCAATGTCACCATCGTTGTCGATGTCACCTGCAGTGACACCATCGATGTTTCCTGTCGCTAGGTTCAAACCAGCTGAAGCACCGGGCTCTCCTGTTGCGGTAAGTGTGCCGTTATCATTGCGCCATATCTGATTGGTGCCATTGTCGGCCCAGAATAAATCCAGGTCTCCATCGCTGTCAAAGTCTGCCCAAAGAACTCCACCTTTATTGTTGTTGGCGGCATTCTGATCAAAATCGTCTTCGGTGAATGTGCCGTTACCGTTGTTAATGAAAACGTCGCCTGATGATTGGCGACGAACACAGATATCCACATAGCCATCGCCGTTGTAATCACCTGCAGCGGCGTAGTCACCGGTAGTTCCTGACGTTGGCAGTCCCGTAAAGCTGTTGTTGATGAGGTTGAATTGACCGGACCCGTTGTTGGAAAGGACATCCACCCCGAAGGAGTTGTTGTCTACAATTAAGTCAATGTCGCCATCATTATCATAATCAACCAGCACCATACCTTCTGCATTGATTCCACCGCTTATCGATACGATAACCTGATTGGGATTCTGGTCAGCATCGCCAAAGCTGTAGGCCGGAGTTGCGGAGGCCCCCTGGTTCAACCAAACCTCAATGCGGTTGAAGGTGTTGACGACAAAGTCAGTATACCCGTCATTGTTGAAGTCACCTGCAAGCGCAGATCGCTCTTTCACGGTAGCGGATAAACCGGCAGCATGCGTTGATGTTACATCTGTAAACGAGGTAGCCGCATCAGAAAAATACAGCACGCTTCCGGTAGATGGATTCTCAGTATTCACCAATAAATCCAGATAACCATCGCCGTTGAAATCAGCCCAGCAAGCGCCGGCATCTTTTGCACCGGTGGTAGCAATACCGAGTTCGGAGGCAACGTTGGTGAAACTTTGACTGAAACCGTTGATGGAAGTCGACGCAAGGAGCATCCACATCAAGAATGCATTTAGCAATGAGGTTTTCATGTAGAAATTTGCTTTAATTTCTGTTGTTGGTTGAGGTTTAAGCAGATCAAAGAGATCTACTACACTTTGTCGTTTCCAAAAGAATCATATTAAAGAGAAGAATGTCCTGACGAAAATTATATGTGCTAACAGTTGACTGTTTATTCGATAGCTGAATCAGATAAGCCCCTCAAAATGCGAGGAATACGTTAACAAAGAGTACTTTAGCGGCTATGTCTGATAACAATCAAACCAAACCATCGATTACGATCCACCAAGCTCAGCAGATTGTGGATGAATGGATAAATACGACAGGTGTGCGCTACTTTAATGAATTGACCAACATGGCCATCCTGACCGAAGAAGTTGGGGAGGTGGCACGAATCGTTGCACGGCGCTATGGCGAACAAAGTGAGAAAGAATCTGACCGCGATAAGGACCTAGGCGATGAGCTTGCCGACGTGATGTGGGTGGTAATCTGTTTGGCTAATCAGACAGGAGTGAACCTGGAGGAAGCGTTTACGCGCAATATGGAAAAGAAGAGTACACGCGATGCCACGCGTCACTTGAATAATCCGAAATTAAAGCCTTAGTATTTTTCGAGTGCAGGCTCCACGGATTCAATCCAGGCAATGATACCACCGTCCAGACTTAAGGCATTCTGATATCCGTAGCGCATTAAATGAGCAACAACAGCCTCAGAGCGGCGACCTGATTTGCAGTGAATGACTACCGGAACATCCTTGCGTATCTCATGCATGCGTTCCATAATTTCGTTCATGGGAATGTGCTCACCACTGATGGAACAAATTTCCAACTCGTAATCTTCACGGACATCAATCAACTGATGAGCTTTATTATCGACTCTCCACTGATGCAATTCCGTTGGTGAAATCGTAGTCATTGTTACGCTTTGAATTTTTTGACAATAGCTTCCGGAAGTGGATCGAAGAACGTATCGCCACGAAGACCAAGGCGTAGGCATTCCAACGGAATTACTTCGTTCTCTGCAATGTTGCCCAGGTTTACATTGGCTCCAAATTGCTTGATAAAGTAAACCTGCTGCGGTTTCTTGGGCGCTTCCCACAGGATATCATCCGGATTTACGTTCTTGATAATCTTGTTGATGAGCATAACGTGGGCTTGGCCGTTTGGTCGGTAAATGCCGACCGTACCACTTTCGCGTGCCTCAGCAATCACTTTCCAGGAACCGGCGCTCAACTCATGCTGCATCATTTTAATCCAACGCGCCGGTGAAATCAGAATACCTTCCTCTTTCGAACCAACTTCAGATAGTACTTTATAGTCTTTTGCAAATTGACGGATAACCTCGCATTTCTTGTCATGCGGAATACTCATGCTGCCGTCGGAAATTTCTACTGTATCCAGACCAAGGCCATCGATGTACTTTCTGTAATCATCCACCTGGTTTCGCACGTAGAACGCTTCAAACAACGTTCCTCCGACGTATACGCGCATGTCGGCTTTCTTGTAGAGCTTGACTTTTTCTTTGACATTTGGGGCAAACGCGGAAGTACCGAAACCTAGCTTGACAATATCTACCTGATCGCGCGCACTATCAATCAAATCCTCCGCCTGACGGAGGCTCAACCCTTTGTCCATGACCATGGTAAGACCATGATTGCGGTTTTTTTGCGTGCGTTCGGGAAGGTGTTTTAACTTAAAATTCATAATGAGTTGAAAATAGGGAAGCGCAAATATGCAAAATTAACCCGCATGATAACTTATGATGTCATGCGCATGGCCACAAACTAAATGGCTCCGTGCAATAATTGCTTGCGTAAATCGACGTACAGTAAGTTGTTTTTAATCTCAGGATAATACTCCTCCAAATCGTTGAGGCCTTCCGGTTGACGCGTCGCCATTCTAAGCAACAATTCCTCGCCCTCTTGTTTGTTTCCTGATTGCATGAGGTAGGCTACTTGTCGAAATCCGAGATCATTGCTCTGCGGACAATGTTGCCATCCTGTTTGTAGTATGCTAAGCGCTTTGTCGAAGTCACCGCGCATGAAATAAATGTCGGAATAATCCATCCACAAGTCCTCGTTTTCGGGAAACTTGCCGATAATGCTCTCTGCGATTGATTCAGCTTCTTCAATCCTTAAGAGCTTCTTCAAAAATTCAATCTGAAAGAGATAGTAATCGGGATTCTCAGGTTCAATTTCAATCGCGCGTTGGATGAATCCCAGTGCATCGGAAGTTTTTCCCATCAAATCCATGGTAATGCCAATACCCAAAAAAGAATCGGAATAATATTCATCGACCTGAATGCTCTTGCGATAATAAAAGAGAGCTTTGTCGTACTGGTTCAATTTCTCGAAACATTCGCCGACGTGACAGTAAACAGGTGCTTGAGGCGGCTCGTAAGCATATGTCTCTTCAAATACCTGCACGGCATCTTGGTAGCGCTCCAACTTGAACAACGTATGCGCTTTGTTGTAATACGCCGGCGTGAAATCTTCCTGAATAGCCAGGCAATAATCATAGCACTCTAACGCGCTATCAAATTGACTGATTTTCTGATAGGCGTTTGCCAGGTTATACCATGCCGGAAAAGAAAACGGATGTGATTCCAAAAACTGCTGATAGTATTCTATCGACTCTGCCGAGCGTTCGTTAATATCAAAAACGTATGCGAGTTCATACAAAAGCACTTCATTCTCGGGACGTTTTGTAATGGCCTCCTGAAGTATCTCTTGAGCTTTGTCGAATCGTTGCATGTTCTCGTATTCCAACGCAATTTCAAGGTAGATATCGTCGGCGTATTCACCTGAACCCAGAGACAAAGCTTTACGCAGCAACTGGATTGCCTTAGCGTGCTCTCGTTGTTGACTGTAAATCGAAGCCAACGTTAAAAGCACTTCTTCATTCGCGTCTAGGCGTTCCAGTTTTTTGAGTTGCTTCAAAGCTTTGGTGAGATGACCCAGTGCTGTCAGGATTTGAGACTCCCGAAGCATGAGCGTCATGTTTTCCGGAAAAAGACCGTAGCCATATTCAATTGCGCGAAGCGCAAGCGGAAACTGATTGTGCTCGCTGTAGTAATCGATAATCTCTTCAAATTGATCAATGTCGAAATAGTACGAAGCATTATCGGAAAGCATTTGCTCGAAACGATGCACAAGGTCTATGGCATTGCCATTGTCCCTTTGATCATCATTCATGTGCATAGCCATTGGTCAAGAAATTAGTTACTTACAAAAGTAAGTAAGAATTATAGCTTATTGCGGTGTCGGAACGACAAAAAAATCAATATTTGAACACGTAGTAAACCAACTTCACTAGTTCGTTGTTGACCATGATAAGACCCTCTTCATTTTTCCACCAGTTTTGGTCGTTGTAATCCACGGCCGTTGCTCCATGAAAATTGATTCGGATACCGGCTTCTTCGAATTTATCTTCAAAGACCATCCTAACCCGTCGCATATGAAATGCGCTTGAGATAACAGTGATGTTGTTAACATTGTTGCTTTTACACCACGAAAGAATTTCGTTAGACTCGTCTTGTGTGCTATGTGCCGACGACAAGGTGTCAATGGAAGAAGCGGGTACTCCACTGTGGATCATCCAATGACGAGTAAGCTCGGACTCCAGCATCATCGTGTCCAAACACATAATTTGATAGGGGTAATTACCACCCGTTGTGATGAAGTTTTGTTCAGGATACAAATGCCACAATTCTACAGCCGCTAATCCTCGTTCATAACTATTACCCCCCAGCACAAAGCACATGGTTGTTTGTTCGGTTGGGTCGGTAGCATTGAGCCAGCGGCCGATGCCACGGAGCATCGGTTTAATGCTTAGCGCGGCAATGATTAGTACTGCGATTGAATAGACTGCAATGCGTATTGCACGTTTCTGCCAAAGTTTTTTCATATCAGGTAACCGTAATCCAGGGCGCTGCCAGTTGTTCGATTTGTAATGACTCATTACACATGTCAATAGTCTTGAGTGCGCGCATGGCGTTTTCCAAACTCTTTCGATCGACATTGAAGTCATAATTCCATTGCGTTTCGCTCAGCCACTTGCGCGCTTCGGGAAGTGTCATGTCAAATCGTTTGCTCAATGCAATCGCACTATGGTTGTCTTGCTTGAATGCAATGCACTCCAAGTTCATCAATTCAAGCAATCGTAAAATGGCATCTTTTTTTAGACGCAACGACTCTTCACTCACCACGAGCAGGAAGCTGCTCCAGGGCGCAGAAAACTCACCCACTTGCTTTAACTCACCACTCTTTACGTGAGGACGTGTCATGAATTTTTCCCAATAAAAAAATGACGAGGCATGCGCGGAGAGTGAATTGACGGCACCGTGCAAACTATTAACGATGTTGAAATTCGATTTGGTTAGAGGCTGATCGCGTTCCTGCGCGTGTATCATCGACATTAAGTGGGAGCCCGATCCGAATCTTGAGATGGCCAGTGGCGCGCGGTAGAGGTCTTGTGAAAAATCAAAGTCGGAATCGGCGGCTGTATAGATGCCCCAGACCAGTGGCGTATCAATGTAAACTTTTGCAATTTTTGCTTGCAGACCGGCACATGCACCCGCTAGGAAACCTTCGGTCAAGAGTATGGCAATATCGAGGGAATTGTTTCGGAGTGCTTCGGTCATAGCTCCCGTACCCCCGGCATACATCGTCCATGATAAATCGATGTTCAGACCGGAAAAAATATCACGTTCCGCAGCGCGCTGCCAGGGAAGATTAAAGTGCTCAGGAACACCTCCTACACGAATATGAACCTTATCACTCATCAGTGGAATATGGAGATGGAAGATTGCATCAGTAGGTGCCTGCTCGTTTGCGCAGTAGCCACTCAGCAGATAACAGTGTGATGATTAAGATGGCAATCCATTTCACGTTAATCAATTCTTTCAGTTGTTTGTTTTCGTAGGCTACCGAAACAACTTCCTTCATAGATTGAATGCGTTCAGTAAGCTCGCCCATGTTGGATGGGTAAACCATCGCACCATTGTTTTCGCGCGCAAATTGAGCAAGCATGTTGTGATCGGCAATCGTGTTGACGAATTCCAATCGCAGCGCATTCACGCTGAACTCGCCGCGCTCATTAAGCACGGTTCCGTCACTCGTCGTTGAAGCCTCATATCTGTATTGTCCCACGGGCAACTTACCTGCGTTTAATTGATACACGCTTCCTTTAGGTGAAAACAAATAGCTGAATGATTCACCGGCATCATTGGTAATACGCATGGAAATTTCACGGTCTGCGATGGGCTCGTAACTGGCATTATACAGTTCGGCGTTGAACACAACGTCTTGTGTGGATGAGAAATCGTGATCTCCGGTAACGCGAAACAAACTGCGATCATCCTTTGATGCCAGATACTGTACGCACTTCATCAAAAGTTC
>Ga0114979_10000547_pt1 | contig 24597 bp, 21 predicted proteins | sample S_140625_EF_Meta_FD_87315 | JGI IMG/M metagenome (GOLD analysis project Ga0114979, IMG submission 87315) | Freshwater microbial communities from Lake Simoncouche, Canada to study carbon cycling - S_140625_EF_MetaG | ecosystem: Environmental > Aquatic > Freshwater > Lake | place: Lake...
ATTAAAAATTTCCAAATAATATACGACCAATCTTGGTTAGAAACAAATCTACTCGTTTACAATTAATTAAAAATAACCCTTACAGGTATTATTGTTTGCGGTTCTTGCGTGTTTGTGTGAAGCAGCTTGTGGGGGAGCCGCCTTTTTTGGCTTTGCGTGTTTTAGGAAGTTTTACTTTATTTAAACATAAATCTATATTTTCTTTAATCATATTAATATTAGATCTATTTATAGTTTTTGTTATATCAAAATTAGTAAATGCCGAAACTTGTTCATTTGTTAATCTACCTTCACCTTTCTTTTTATACTCTTCAATACACTCTATTTCTTCTTTAGAAAACTTAAAATAATCATATAAGCTATCATCTGTGATTTTTTTAGGAAAATCGGGTATATTTGTTATATCAGGGAGGATATCAAAAATTCTATTGCTCATAAAGTTTTGTTTAGTTTTTAAACTAATGATTATAAAAAATACTATATTTGTATAAAATAATGCTTGTATTTTTTTAAGATTTATTTCAGTATCATTGTATAATGTAAACATCATATTTGCAGCAGGTTCAAGAATACCATATTCATCAAATATAGGGTAGCCCATTGAAAAATTAGGAAATACTAATTTAATCTTATTATTATGATTTGTATAACATTTATTTGTATAGCTTATTAAAATTTTTCCATAACTAATATTTATTAATGGATATGTATAACTTCCAGTTATATCATTTTTAATTAAACTTTTATCTTTTGATTGTGTATTTTTAAAATATTTACTTAAATTACCATATTTTTTACTAACTTTTAATATTTTTTTTATAAGATTAATACCATCTGATGGGATATAGTTATTTTCATAAATATTAAATTCAATAAAATTGTTAGAACATTTATCATAAATTAATGTATAATTTTTTCTATCATTATTTTCTAAACAAAAATAAGCCATTGGAATTTTACCTGATAAATTATTAAATAATTCATTTGCTTCTGCATAATTATAAGAACGTAAATACAATATTTGTTTTTCTAGTATTTTTTCACTTATATTTGCTTTTAATTCAATCCAAGTATTTGGTGTAATAAATATTAAAAATCCATTTGGTTTTAACCATTCTATTCCCTTTTCTATAAATGTAGTCCATAGTGTTTCAATATCTTCTTTTCCACCAACTTTTGAACGAATACCTCCACTATTATATGGAGGATTTCCCATAATTACATCAAAGCTAGTAACTCCAAAATTACTCTTTAATTTAGCATCATCAAGTGATAAAGTATTTGCACAACAGATATTTGCCTCCACACCTGGCACTATTTTCTGAAAAATTTTTCTAGATGTATTAACATTACCTTTATTCAACTCAATCATATATAACATATTTTTAAGAATATGCTTTCTACGCTTATCTTTATTTTTATCACCTTTGAATTCGGAAGGGCCATGTTTTCCCAATTGATAATCTAACATATAGAAAGCAACAACTGGGAAATTACCAATACCATTTGCAGGATCGAGCCATTTAGTATTAGGGTTTCTCCATAGTTCTAAAGGTATTCCACCAACTCTGTCCCTCTCATCATCGTCAAAAAAATTACCAGATTCATCTATCCCCCAAATTTCACCTTGGATCTTTTTGGGGTTGGGACTCTTATCTAATGGATCGCATAATTGAGTCTTTCCTGATTCCAAAGCTGATTTACGCAAACCAAATAACATTTCCCTCACAAGGCAGAGTGGCGTAAACACCTCACCGCGAGCCTTCTTTGCCCCCTCATCAGGTATAAGCCGTTTATCTATAATTTCTAAAACTGAATTATATCTTTTTGCGGATTCCGAAGACTCCATCTACTTTAGGCCTACGTAATTTCCTAGTATACTTTCCTCCGATTTTTAGAGACTTCGTTTGACTTATTTCTTTTAGAAGATTTTCAATATATATATTCCAGTTCAACACAAGTTTAGAGTTCTTAAAAATATTTTCAATAAGTGCCATTATTTTTTGATGAATTTCATAATTATAGTCAAACTTATTATCTGTTTTGGGAACCATCGCATAATTCTTTAATTCGCAGAACGCAGCCTGATAGAGATTATCATGCTGTTTCTTACAGTTTGTAGTCTCAGTACATTCACAAGATATAGGGGTTGGAAGTTTCATCTTATCTTCATTGAATTTTTTGAGTAATGTAGCCATATTCAAATTACTTGTCCAAGGCTCAGCAGACTTAATAACAAGTGAATTTACAAAAGTTTTAATAATTGCCTTCATCTTTTCATTTATCTCTTTTTCATTCAGTCGTGGTGCTTGACTTGCTGCTTGTGCTGGTGCTCTCTCCTCCGCAGCACTTTCTTTTACACCCCGAGTTTCAGCTACTGGATTCTCTCCCTCAGGTATAGCAGTACCTCTTTCAGAAAGATCTTGTGGTTTTGGTGGCTTCTTTCCCTTTTTACTGCTTGTGAATTCTAATGCACTTTTCATCTCATTTTTTAAATCAGAGTCTTCATTTATAAGTTTAATCTGCTCTTCATCTAATTTCTTAAGATTATTGTCAAACTCACCTAATATCTTATTTTTAAGTTGATCAAGAACTATTGATTTTATATCATTCATAATATCATTAAAATCTTTTTCTGGATGGTCTTCTATATATGCGTCTGTTCCCCAATTACATAACTCAAAAACCTTTGTAAGTCTTTCTTCAACGCTTGGAACATTTTCAATAGAAGTTCTTAATTTATCTTTCTCCATATCATACTCAAACATCGCGCGAATAATTCTTTTAAGGTCTAAATCAATAATAAATCCATTCTTTTTCATAGGTGGATCATCTGTTAGACCACGATACATCTTCTGAATAAGATCATCTGCGTCAGCATTATTGGTCATCATACAAACAACATCAACACATGGAAGAGATATTCCCATTTTAGCAACATCCCCTGACAGAATAACTAGTCCTTTATCCTTTTTAAGAGCCTCTAGTTCGATTGTTCTTATTAATTTTTTCAAATCTTTTATATTAGGGAAATCCTCTCTATGACATAATCCTCTTTCAACTGCCAATTCAGGGGTCATTTGGGGGTGTGGTTTATATTTAGGATCAGTTAATGTACTTAATGTTAGAAATACAAAATTATTACGCCAATAAGATGCTTGACGCATAAATGAACCCCAAATTCTACAAAGTTCGCCAATTTTAACAATATCATGTCTTTCTCCAAAATTAAATGGTAGGAACATTAAAATAGAAAAAGGTTTCCCTTGAATAGGCCTTGAAGGATTTTTTGGATCTTGCGCTATACGAAATATCTGGTTAAGAGCGCGGAACTTTCTTTGATTACCCTTTAAGAAATCAATATCTTCTGGCTCTTCCTCAGGTGTTAAAAACTGACGCAAACGTAAGGCATGTTCTTTATTTCTTATCATATTACCCCAATCGTTGTATTTTGTATAGTCTAAGAGGTCTACAGGTACAGAATTTACTTCAAATGCCCTTGTAAATGAATAGCCACCACCTGATTCTATTAGGTTGCGAATTGTTGAATCTGTAAACGTTAATGAAATAAAATTTGGATTGGGGAAATTTAGATAAGGCTTTGCTAATTTCATCTCGGTTTCACCATTTTTAATGCGTTCGCGTAGAATCTCTTCTGCAACTTTTGGATAACGAATTAAAACATCAGGGGTTTTCTCTATAAACTGATCTAGGGATAGCATTGAAAGACTCTTCATCTCTTTCACATCACTCAAATCCCATACAAATAGATCTTCTAATGAATCCAAAATATTGGCAGGTTTCTTATAAGTAGCAGTCATTAAGACAATAGGAATGTTGAAACGCTGAAAAGCTATCTGAAAATTTTTTCGCACAGTAGATGAAGTAATGCCAATATGCGCCTCATCAAAAAATATTATATCAAAATCAGGAAGTGCTCCTAATTTAAACTCTAATTTCTTTAAAATATCAGGCTCTGCTATAATAGATGTTTCACCTATCTGTTCCTTCTCTCCTTGTTCTTTTATGGATGATAATTGACGACTGATAAAATAAAATTTATTTGGCTTACTACTATCTCCCTTTATCAATGATACATCTCCCTTTTCACTCACAACATCAACAAATTCAAAATCTGAGAAGTCAGAAAACTTATCTATTAGGTCTGATTTAAATTGGTCACGTGTTTCATTTACTGCTGATGTTAAAAACAGAACATTATAACCAGTTCCCTTCTGTTTTATCTCCTTATGAGAATTGATAATACCACCTGCTATGAAAGATTTACCACCTCTCGGTAAAACACCTATACATAGGAAATGTGGTTTATCTAAAGATTTGTGTTCAATAGTATCTATTCTATTAATAACAGATTTTACAACAAGTTCTTGGTGAAAATATAATGAGAGCATAGGTTTTTGAACAGAAATATTCATTGGATACAATTCCCTTATAAGGGTGTCTACTGTTTTATCTCCTAATCTATTAAAGAACCCTATTCTATATTCGGAAAATGCGTCAATTACTTCATTATATCCTATAACATAGTCAATACTTTTCTTCAAAAATTCTATTCTAGTTCTTGATAAACGTTGAAGAAATTGTTCTTTATTTTTAACGCAAACGAGAATATGCTTATTCTTATCAGGAAATAATTGTAGTTGTTGATCGAGTAAAGGGATATCATATTCTGATTTAACACTCTTCTCTTTCTTATAACCTTTTACACTAACAAAGTAGAATGGATTGCCATTCTTACTAGATGGAGGCGGCGATGGAGGAGTTCCACATGTATATTTATCAGAATCTTTATGGGATTCGTCAAAATTAGGTGATTCAGAAACTTCAAATGAAATATCAGAAATACCTTGCTCACCTCCACCAGAATTCAATATAGTTTTATTATATAGATAATTTGGTTTTTCAACAAATTGTTTGTAACCTGTAATATCATAAAATTTAATGAATTTATTTTTATATTGTGGTAAGATATTAATTGCTATTGCTAGTTGAAAAAGTGCCTCAAAATAATCACCACCTCTTAAGTAATCACCTGTTAAAGATGTTGGTATATTAATAAGTAAATCTATTTTTTCTTTCCAATTTGGGGAAGGGTCTAATATACGTTTGGCTAACAATTCTATAAGTTTACTTGAACGGTCTAAAGTAATATTTTCTATTATTTTTTTCTGTTCAATTGATTTGAGTTCATCCAGTTCTTTTTTCAGAATAGAGCAAGACTTAGTACAATTATCATAGTGTGTTTGAAGTTCATCCAATCGTTTTTGATCGGCTTTTAGAGCATATTCTTTATCATATTGTGGTTGAAGTTCATCTAATTGAGTTTGATTGTTTTTTAAATTATATTCTTCTTGAACTGTTTTATCAGCAGGAACCTCCTCTTTAGCAAGGTTATATTGATTTGGTATCTGCTTCCTGGGCAAGTCGTCTGCCTCCTCAATAGGACGCTTTATAATACCTGGTTTACGAATTTTTATACTCTTACGAAAAGTAGAAGCAGCCTCAAAAGAAAAATATTCATAATGTTGTTCATTGGGATTATATAAATGTATCACAACCATATTTTGTGATGTTTTATATAATTCAGTCTCTGTATTGCTTCTTATTTCCAGTAGTATACCGCACTTCTTTAGCTCTTCTGTTATAATTCCAACTTCTATTTCTCCAACCCATTCTCCAGGTTCCCTTACATGGTATGCTAATCGTTGAATAAATGAATCTCTGTCTCCTATGTTTTCTCCATAATTACCAAATTCTTCACGAAACCATTCAGGATAATTTTCTATTATACTAACATATGTATTACTATTAGTCTCTGCACGGAGTTTAGTATTATCATATATAATAGGGCCATCGTTAGAAATTATTCTATTAGCAACTCTGTCACGAAACGATTCTATAAATAGCGCTTCATCAGACGGATCAAGTGAAAGACAGTTTGATAATTTATTTAATAAATCTTCACGCTCTTTTGAAGCTCTGTAAATGGCACTATAAAAGCAATCTCCTTGATCTAAAGTTTTACGGATTGTAACAGGATATTTTGTATCAAGAGCGGCAACAGCAGGAGCAGCAGCAGGAGCAGAAGCGGCAGCATCAATATCATCTGTCTCAAAAGCAGCCTCTGGGATAGGTGCCATACCCATTCTATCCGCAGTAATATCAGGCGGCACTCGGCTGAGAGAATTATGCTTCTTTTTAAGAGATGTAAGTTTTCTCGTTAAACTTGCTCTCATTTTCGGGTCAATTGTACTAACTAATTTTTGGGTTGTAGCATTCATCTTATGTTGTACTGTATTAACAGTATTACGGGGTCTTCCGATTGCCATCTAATTATAAGAGCCGTAAAATTATACCCTAAGAAAAATTGAACACAATTCTATCTAAGAAACTTCTATCACCAGCAACCTAAATCATGGCCTCCGAAATTGAGAGTATCGCGTCCTCCGTGACCGAGTCCGACTCAAGTGATCTCCTCGATTTCGTGAATGACCTCATTCACAGCGACCCATCGATCGCCGAGTACGATATGATCTCCAGGAAACTCAAGCGCCAATATCAGTTAAATCCGTCAAAGCAACAGATTTATCGCGTCTACAATGCGAACTTTTCGGATGTCCCTATTGGTCCCAAGTTGAAGAAGTGGATGATTAAGAGTCAAGTCCGTTCTAATTCCGGTGTTCTCGTCGTGACAATTGTTCTGGCCCCAAACAGGTTCAGTTGTAAGTACGATTGCGCATACTGTCCCCAAGAGACGGACCTCGCCGGCAATCCCACGCAGCCTCGCTCATATCTTTCCAATGAGCCAGCCATGCTACGCGCTCTCGAATCCAATTTCGACATCAAAGGCCAGTTCAACAACCGCATCAAGGGCTACAAGCTCACCGGTAATATTGGCGCAAACGACAGCTCCAAGATTGAGGTCATCTTCTCAGGTGGAACTTGGGAAAGTTATCCGCTCGAATATCGCGAGCAAGTTATTCGTGAACTCTATTGGGCCGCGAATACTGTCTCAACCGAGAGGCCATCGCGCACTCTAGAGGAGGAGATCACAGAGAATGAGACTGCCGTCTTTCGTATTATTGGCTTCACGCTTGAGACGCGCCCAGATAATATCACCGAGGAGACTATCATCCAGTATCGCAAATGGGGCGTCACACGTATTCAGATCGGCGTCCAGCACTACGATGATGCGATCCTCAAGATGATGAACCGCAAATGCTATACGAAGGATACTATCCGAGCTATTCGTCTTCTGAAGCAGGCCGGTCTCAAGGTCGTCGTCCATCTCATGCCTGATTTGCCCGGTTCATCTCCTGCCCAGGATCGCTGGATGTTCGATCAGGCCATTGAGCGGCCAGAACTCCAGTTTGACGATGTCAAGATTTACCCAACAGCAGTTGTCAAGACTTTCGATGATAAGCACATTGTCAAGAGCAAAATTCTGGATATGTATAATGCCGGCTCCTTCACCCCTTACAGTGAGAAGAATTTGAATGATCTTATTGATGTCTGTCTCTACTACAAGACGCGCCTGAATCCGTGGGTGCGCATTCAACGCCTGGTGCGAGATATTCCAAAGGCCGATATCGCATCCGGTTATCGCGGAATGTCAAATCTTCGCCAAATAATTCACGAGAAGATGCGCAAGGAGGGGCTCCGTTGCCACTGTATTCGCTGTATGGAGATCGGCGACAAGGAGCATGATGGGTTGCCGCCGATTCTAGTTGTTCGGAAGTATGAGGCATCCGAGGGGACAGAGTATCATATCTCGGTGGAGGCGCATAAGATGTCTCTGTGGCAGGCAGCAGTCTACTGGTTGCTGGTGGCCTGGAGCTGGCTCCGCGGCGGTGGTGGTTACTGGGGAGGCAACCTGGCCACCTATATTGGTCTCTATGGCTTCCTGCGGCTTCGGTCGGATCCTGCGCCAGGCGGCACGTTTATTCCAGAGATTAGAGGGTGCGCACTAATCCGTGAAGTCCATGTATATGGCACATCAATTAGTGTGGGGGCGGCAGCGCCAGTAGGTAGTCAGCACCGCGGCTTCGGTAAACTCCTGATGAAGACTGCGGAGACGATTGCGAAACGAGATGGCTGGAATAAGGTCGCAGTAATTGCTGGAGTTGGTACACGCGAATACTATAAGAATAAGTGCGGATATCGCCTAGATGGGACGTACATGGTGAAGGATATCTAGGGGGCCATATTAGTATCCAAAGAGAGTTCCTGCGCGCCCGCCATATATTCGCAGCACATTATACGTCTCTACCCAGGGGCGCACCCAGAGACGCGGCGAGGCCCCATCTGCGGAATTTTTTGGAAATGTAAGTTGGAGTTCTCGCCGAGTTATCTTATCATAATTCACCTCGCCAGTGGGTCGCGTGGACGGTGTCAAACCGTGTTGAACTCCAAAGGGAATATTATAGTAGTAGCGATTTACCCAGGGCGCCTTTTTCTGTTCGAGGCTCGGAAGGATATGGCGAAAAAGCGCAGTATTTTCTGTAGAGAACTTTGTGAGCCGGCCCTCATACTGTAGGGCAATCGAAGTTATAGGTTCGGAATCATTAATATCGGGCCAAAAGGCCGGTTTCAGTCGCCCCTCTTTGGTTGGATTTAAGCCACTCGCATCAGGCCACCAAGGTTGCGAGGCGTCTGCTGATGCGCCAATATACTTCGTAGCGAGAAAGTGAGCATTATATGCTGGTGCTAACCACGGTTGACAGTAAAAGAAGATATCCCTTACAGGATTGGGTGTATCGATCTGTATTTGTGCTTGAGGGAGACCCTGTGTATCTAGTGGTTGGAGTGGATAGTGTTGTATGATTGGAAGAGAAATGTCTGCTAGGCGAAAGCGATTTGCCTCTGGCGCGTCCAGATAGATATATTCTGCGAGAAGATATGTGTCGCCGAGTTGGCGGTCTTGGGCTCCTTGGCCGCCTTGGCCAAGCCCGAACCCAAGAGATGCGAGAGGAAAGTTAGCGGATCCTTCTGTTGTACCTGACGCATTTGACGGCCCGCAGGAGATTAAATTACTTGTAGGAGAATTATAGAAATCTTGGCTATCTGGATAATTCGTTATCAGCGCATTTAAGGGGCGTAAATTCATTTGAACACGAATCTCATCTGCCTGGATCGCATCCACAGGGAGAGCCGCCGCTGGATCCCCGCGATTAAAAAAGAATGGCAGAGGAGTTGTTGTTGTGAGAGGATTGCTAAGAGGGTTTGCGTAGGTGTATCTTGTAGTTGTTATATAGTTTGATGTATAGATATTTATAAAATTTCCATCTATATTTGATGTAACAACTAGATTCGACGTGATAGTTGAAAAAGGTCCATAAGCCCCATCTGAGCGTCCTATAATGCGATTTACAACAGGAACCTTCTCTAAGGGAGTATTAAACTCATCAAGGACTTCTAGAAGTTGTCCGTCGAGACGTTCAATACGCGCACCGCCAATCTGAAGTTCTGTGCGTTCAATTATAGCATGCCCTATAGAGTTTGTCCAAGATGGATGATATATTTTATTGGTTGTATGTATAATAGAATTAGATGTTATAATTATATTTGAGGCAATATAATTGAAACTAAGATTAAAATATACATTAGAAATACTACCCTTTGGTGTATCAGGATTATCAATATAATATTTAAATTGGGAATTTGATTCAGTAGATAAGTCTAAACTAAAAGGGTCTGTAGTAAAAAGATTAGTATACAAATATGTGTCAGAATTATATAATAGGTCGTTACAGTTATTTTTAATGGACCAGCTTAATACAGGGCTATTTGGTGTGCCATTTGAATTAAAAGACCCACTAAATCTCCATGTGATATCATTCGATGTATTAGAAGCGGGATATAAATCGGATGGCAGTGATATTGTTGTAACAGGAGATGTATCTGTATCAATGTGTAGATTACTTGTAATAAATACAGTATTTGAAAAGGTCTTTGTTGAAAAAATTGTATTTGAAGAAAGAAATATATTTGATGTTAATACTATTTCTGTGCTAAAATTATTAATTGTTGGATAGTTTGTTACGAGATATAGACGTGATAGGAGATGCCCTTTACGCGGGAGAACTATTGTTGCCTGTTGGCCAAATTGGGGAGGTGTGTTAAAATCGAGGCGTTCCCATTGCGTCGTAAAACGCCCCGCTTTGATAAATAGTTTCTTAAAAAACTTTGTGTTTGGCTGTTGTTGTTGTTGGTGCTGTTGTTGCTGTTGTAGCCGCTCATTTTGCGGCCCACTGTGGACAATTCTCAATAAAGAGGCGACCATTAGTCTCTAATTATAGTTATTGTTTAGACTTGCTCATTCAACACTTCGCAGCCAAGCCATTTCTGCGAGAGCGGCGGTCGGCGTCTCAAGAATAATATCCTTGCTCATATTCTGAGCCAACTCAGCAAACTGCAGAAGCGAATCTTGCTTTTCAGACCAGATTGTTCCCATTCCCAGGGGCATATGGCGATCAACCTTCGCTTCAAACGCAACCTTCGAATCATTTAGATGAAACATAACAGGACGATCCTCAGGGAGATCCTCAAACATCTTCACAACTGCTGATGATGAGCGCATATCTGTGAGACCTGCCGAGTGCGCATGACAAGTATCAATACAAATCCCTACACGATGGCTGTCAGTTGCCTCCATGAGTTTATGGAGTTCATCCATAGTCGCTCCCAGTTTAGAACCTTCGCCTGCGCAATTCTCCAAGAACAGTGGCGAAGAGATATTCATTGAATTGAGTTGATCCGCAACATTAGCGATTGTACCGTTTGCACCAATATGAAGAACAGACCCTGTATGGGTCAGTGAAATACGCGCATTCGTATCTAGAAGACTTTGTAGAGAGGCGCGCCCTGGACCGACCTTCTCCTGCTGCGAAGATGCTAGATTAATGATATATGGAGCATGGACATACATTCTCTTATCATTCAGGTGTAGAAGACGCTGTGTAGCAGCAGCCTCCTCTTCTGAGATCTTCTTCACTGCGAACTGAATAGGGGCGCCGAGAAAACACTGGAAACAATCACAGCCTCTTGGAAGGGCTTTGATTGTGTCAGGAAGCGTCTTGCCTGCGATGCTCACGTGGGGACCGATGCGATTCATTTTTGTGTCTTATAGTGTCGGCAGCAGTATTTTCAATTTTTCACGAGTGTAAGCAACTAACTGCTCAGGCAGTTAATCCTATATGCGTCCATAACAGCACTCGAGAATAGCCATACAATTGATGCTATACTGGACCATAGAAACATGTATCCGATTACATCGTGGTTTAGATACTCCCAGGTACAAAAGGCAATAATAACAGTATTAATAAAGATCCAGTATCCAATGGCGCTGTAAATAAATGAACCAAATCTGATGAGATTATAAAATCCAGTGTATACTGATACAAGTGAAACAGAACCAGATATAAATGTAATACTCGCAATAGCAATAATAGGATATAATAGAATAGAACGATACTCCTGAAAGTTATATTGAACCCCTTGGAAGTAGATATTTTGAATACTGTACTCAATATACATCAGAAGAGCAAACATAAATATCATGGGAATTAGAATAAAGATAATTGTAAGGAACTTTGAGCGACCAAGGAACTGTGTTAGAGCATTATATCTGTTACATAATAGGGTGGTACAACTAGTAGTAGTATTCTGACTCTCAAGGTCATTAAAATATGTGCCAGACATTTTTCTCTTGTAGTTTGAGAAGAGAGAAGGGAGCTTTCAATTTTATAGCTCCTCGAGTCTTGATATACATCGACCAGTTGCTAGTCTCTTACACAGACGGCATGATAGCAGGTCATGTTCCAAACATGTTCCGTCAAATCCGAAGTAGTGCATCCATTTAATATCCTGCTCTGTAAGGGCATGCGGTGGCTGTGGCGGTGGCTGTGGAGGCGCAGGCTCAAAGAATCCAGTGATCTTCATTGGTGCGAACTTGGTCTTAGTTTTGGGCTTGGTCATTCTAAGGCTACATCTTTTTTATTTTGTGGCAGCCTTCAAATTTTTTATATAGACTGCTAGTCAGAGAAAATCTTATTCACAATACCATTCTCGAATCGCATCCAATTCAAACTAATACAGTAAACAGTGACTTCCCAATCATCTGGTACTAAAGGTTGCGCCACCTCCAAAGTAAGTCGCAGAGTATTTAATCGACTCGCATTAATGCTACCACTCGGCTGATGCTCCCCTGGGCTCCTCGCGAAACTATAACCATATATATATGAATTATATGCGACAATTCCTCCACGATGTTTCTCGGCGATATGGGCGCGAAAATAATCTGCCGACGCATTCACTAGTTCAAAACCGTTCGCCTGAATCTTCGCATTTATAAGAAGCCCTACACGAGGATTAAATACTGGATCAACATCCGTTGCTAGAGTTCCAGAGTAGTTTATCCAATCAGACTCCACAGTCGCACCGCGCCGCCGCACAAACCAGAGGATCTCTTCGATTGGGCCATTTGCCTCTAAAGGAAGTTGAATAACAACTGTATCACTGCTGGGCTTCCCTACCTTATACTTCAATGGCTCGGTGAAACGGAAAGTCTGTGTTTCCCTGTAAAGGAGGTCATGTGGTTTTCGTATATATGCTTGTCGCAGCCCTCCAGTTAGAACCGCAGTATATGTTACAAGGCGAACATCAAGCGGCTGAGGAATATGTTCAGGTGTTTTGTAAGTGAATTGACTATTATTGGCCGTCTTCAGAAAAGTCATTGTCTTCCCCACAGGAACATCGTCGCAGGAGGTGCGTACATATGGATGTAATCGCTGAATAATTTCCGAGAAAGGGCGGAAGGTAATATTAATTCGCGCTGTTCCACTTCGAACTGAGAGTAGGGGGAATGCCTCCTTGAGGCGGGTGCGCTGGAAGAAGAATGGAAGTATACATGTTACATAGCCTCTGGGACCGCATGGAAAGTCGAGTGGCTGCTGCTGCGGCTGCTGCTGCGGCTGCTGCGCAGAGCCCAACGCATCCGTCGCAATGCCCAACTGAGTATTCATGTCAGGGAAAAGCCGAGAAAACACATTTGCGAAATCCCCATCAACCTGCTCCAACACCTGATCTCCAACTTCTAACTCCGCCCTTGCAATAAGAGCTGTACCAAGCGACGGAGCCCACACATAAGCATCCTTCGCAGCATCCGCATACTGAATACTTCCATCTCGTAGTCCAGTGACAATCTGTGGGGGTAACCAATGCTGAAGTTGTACTTGAACAATAACAGATAAGAGTAAATCACCTGCGGCAACAGCCCCTAAATCAAATGCGAACCGCCCTCCATACTCAGCGGGGCCTCTGTAAGGGAACTCCTGAATAGACATAGAAAATGGGTGAATGCGTCTCTTGGGGTCAGTGGTAAATAGTGTCTCAGGCGCATCGAGGGGAAAGAGTGTATTATCTTGTTCATCTCTGCTAACTTGATCAAGAACAGTTGTTATATCTCCCCGAGGCCTTTGTAGATCCATCTGTCTTCTAGAGTAGGGCTTTATTTGTTTATGCGTTCCTCGAAGAAAACTACTTTGTATTGAGCTTCGCTAAAAGCTCATTAGTTTGATTTATTAAACTAATTCGCGTTAGGCTCTGCCTAATGCTCTGCTAGTTTGATTTATCAAACTAGTTTGCGTTATGCTTTGCCTAATGCTCACTAACCTATCTCTGATAGGTTAGTTCGCGTACAACAATCCTCCCCGTTTATCCCTTACAGAATATGTACCAAAACCATCCACAACTAGAATCATCTGAGTATTTGTTACACCAGCCACTTGTGCCAAGTCAACATATACTGTTGGTCTATCTGCGCTTGTGAAGTTGAGTGTTCCTGTTGGGTTGATTTCACGCGGCCCATGATGCGCATGCTGTGCCCCATAAGACCAATTCATTGTACCAATGGCGCGACCAGAGTAGCGTTCATGTTTCGCATGGGCTTCAACATCTTGCCATACTTGCGGAGACCAGTACTGTTCTCTATCACGTCCCGCGACAGTGAGTTTAATATTATTATAGTAGTTTGCAGCGCTAGCGACATCGTCACCAGCCTCAAACTTCCATAAGCGATTTGCTATCAGATCCTCGCCACTCCTGAAAAACCAGTAGATCTGCTCTGCGGGATGGCGGCCTTCAATAAGTCTTTTTGTGATTGCCTGGGAAGGCAACGCCGAATAATCTGTCACACCAAATGTGAAACGGTTTTCATAGAAACGGCTATATGTTGTTATATACTCCTCTTTCTGGCTGCCAAGTGCCTTCTGTTCTGGCGCATCAATATAGAGCTGTTTATTTTCAAGATAGATTGCTGGATCGCCAACCATATAACGCTGTATCGATCTAAAAGATACAGTGCTGCTGTCCTGGAGAGTTTGGATAAATGGCCTATCAAATGGAACCGGTTTTACTCTCGTGCTCAAATCAGAATATTCAACTAGGTCTTCTAGTCGACGGAGAGAGAGTCGCAAGCGAAATTGCTGAGATTCAGTCGCGCAGAGCGGCAGCCCGCCTTCCTCAGGATGTTGACAGAATGGCAGCGGTATTCTCAGACGGAGTTGTGAAGGGGTCGCTGCGCGCTGAATAGACAGCACAGAGCCATCATGTACACCTGTAAGGGCATCCTCAAGAAAAGCAGAGTTATAAGTGCCACGCATATGTCTTAGAGCAAAGAGCGCGTCACCAGAATATTCTTGGAGTAGTAGATTATCCTGATAAAACTGGATCTTCTCAAAGAGAAAGTATGCGATTCCGTTAACATATCCATATGAATTTCCTGTGTCGTCCCTTACAAGGGTATTTTTATTATTGACTGTCGATGGATACCAGGAGGGCAGATTAATCAAGAGCGTCGGTTCAATGAGAATATCACCGGCCTTCTCAATTTCAAACTCGACTGCTCCGCCCCATTGAACACGGTTGCGTGGTACAATCAGGCGTAGTTCAGGAATAGAGGCTGGTGTGGCGTCATATCGAGAATCGAAAAGATTTATGCTCGTCGCGTCGTCTCGTTGGAAGAAGGTGTCTTTTTTACCCCTGGCCACGAGGTCATATAGTGCCCCCTCTATACTTGTTTGGGGCCGAGGCATTACTCTGAAAATTGAATAGACTTTCCCTTATATTGGTTAGCACGGTAAAATGGGTAAGAAACTTGTCATTGTCGAGTCGCCAGCAAAATGTTCCAAGATTGCTGGGTTTCTGGGGGCAGACTATACTGTTGTCGCAACATACGGTCATATTCGGGCTCTGGAAGAGGACTTGGAAGCGATTGGCATCGATCGGGGATTTGAGCCTAAATATCACTTCTTAACCAAGGAGAAAGCGAGAGCAATTAATGCTATTAAATTGGCGGCTCAAGGATGTGATACGGTTTACTTAGCAGCGGACGATGACCGTGAAGGCGAGGCGATTGCTTACTCGGCGTGCTTGCTCTTGAAACTCAATCCTGTGACCACCAAGCGTGCTGTATTCCATGAAATTACTGCGACGGCTGTATGTGGGGCTGTGGCAGCGCCTCGTGTCCTAGACATGAATAAGGTCTGGGCGCAGCAGAGCCGCGCAGTTCTTGATATGATGGTGGGCTTCACAATCTCTCCGCTCTTGTGGAAACATGTTGGGGCAGGATTGTCAGCCGGTCGGTGTCAAACGCCTGCTCTCAGACTTGTATGGGAGCGTGAAGAAGAGGTGAAGAACTTCTCCTCAGAGTCGTCAATGGGTATTCGTGGTACTTGGTCTTCTACTATGAATAGTAGCCAGGTATTTGAGGCATCCCTTACAGATGATTTGGATAATGAGGAGTCAGCGCTGAACTATTTGGAGAACCATTCACCTGTTGGGGCAAGCGGCGGCATCGTAACAAGCGCTGAGACACGCCCCTGGACAGAAGGAGCCCCGGCTGCGCTAATTACAAGTACTCTTCAGCAGCAGGTTTCTGCGCTATTCCGAATTAATCCGAAGGCGACTATGTCTGCTGCTCAGAGGCTGTATGAACATGGACATATTACATATATGCGCACAGACTCGGCGGTAATGTCTGAGGAGGCTATTACTGCTGCGAAGGCGCAAGTAGAGGGTCTTTATGGGGCAGAATACATCGGATCTGGTTCTGCTGAAGATACGGCTGCGGCTGTGCCAACAAAGAAGAAGGGGGCTGGGCGTCCTAAGAAGGCTGCTGCTGCTGCAGACGCATCAAAACCAAAGGCCCAGGAAGCACATGAGGCGATCAGGCCCACTCATTTCGAGACTAGGGAATTACCCTCAGATGAGGATTGGTCAGCATCCGATCGCAAGATCTATGGGCTCATTTGGCTCCGAGCAATCCAGAGTGTGATGGCCGCAGCGAAAGGTGAAAAGCGCACAGTTAAGTTTGTAGCAGACGGAGATGAGGATGCTGAGTTAGAGTGGCTTGCTGCGTGGAAACGAACCACGTTCGAAGGCTGGAAGAAGGCCGATACACGCGATACAGTTCAGAAAGATGATGATGGCGATGATGCCGCAGCAACAGCAACAGCAGCAGATGTCTGGGCCGCCGCCCAAAAGATCACAGTTGGTACAAAACTTAAGTGGACATCCCTCGAAGCCTTTCCAAAGTCAACAAAAGCCCCTCCCCGCTATACTGAAGCAACCCTTGTAAGGGAATTAGAGAAACAAGGTATTGGTCGCCCTTCAACGTTTGCAATGCTAATCAGCACAATTCAGGATAAGAACTATGTTGAGAAGAAGAATATTGAGGGTCAAGAAGTTATACAGAAGCGTTATATTCTCGGAGCGCCTGGCGTCTGGCCTCCAGCAATTGAAGAGAAGAAGATTCGTCTTGGAGCAGAGAAGGATAAACTTGTGCCAACTGGCCTTGGAATAACAGTTATTGACTTCGCGCTCAAGCACTTTCCAGATCTCTTTGATTATCCATTCACTGCTGCTATGGAAACTCGCCTTGACAAGATTGCAGCCGGCGAAGAGCCTTCAAAAAAAGTACTAGAAGATACCTGGAACTCCTACAAAGATCGTTATGTGGCTCTCAAGGCAGCAAAAGGTTCAGCAGTATCAGATGAGCGTCGGCGTGATCTGGGAGATGGTCTGACCGCAATTAAGACGAAAAAAGGCCCGCTACTCATGCGAGAGGATCCAAGCGGTAATAAGGATGCTACACAATTCTATGGCTGGCCATCTGGGGCTAGTTTTGACCAAATGACATTGGCGACTGCTGAGGCGCATATTAGCGCTCTTTCATCTACACTTGGAGAGCATGATGGTGAGCCTATTTACTTGAAAGCCGGTCCATATGGAAAATATATTGAACACAAGACCGTAAAAATCCCTTACAAGGGCAGTGATAGTGGTGGTGGCGAGACGCTTGATAGTATTATTAAGCGCCTGGATGAGAAGGGGGTCGCGGCAGCAGGGGCGCGAGTTGTAGGTGGATTTGAGATTCGTGTAGGGCCTTATGGTCCTTATATGTTCAAGAAAGATGCGGTGAAGAAGCAGTTTGTATCAGTGCCTTCTGGAGTAGATATTGATACTTTGACAGTGGCCGCTGCGACTGCTATCTTTCAAGCCGGTCTTGCTTCAAAAGCGCGTGCGAAGAACTTTGGCAGCAGCAACAGCAACAGCAGCAGCAACAAAGCAGCCGATACGACGACACAGAAAAAGTTCTCTCCATTCAAAGGTAAGAAAAAGAAAGACAACTAAACTTCGCACCCACATTAACGTAACTCTTTTTCCATACAGTATGCCACAAACTGCGCATTTAGATTTTCACCTGTCATTGTACCAAACCCAGGAAGGTTGATCTTTCCACAAGGAGTTAAATAATTATTTCTAATTCCTTTCTGAATATAAAGAAATTCAGAGGGGGAGTTCTCTGAACCACTTGTGAGGGCTGTGTAGTGAATCATCTATAATCCATTTTGTTTCATCGGGAAAACGAAAAAGAACATTATACTCGCAAGGATGTGTCGAGAGGAAAACGATTTCTTTAACAACAGGAAAATGATATTCGTTCAGATTATAGTTGACAGCATTCTTCTCCCAATCAAAAATAACAATTCTTTCTGCATTTGGGAAGATTAGTCTCTGAGGTAGATAACAATCATACAGGTTCGCAATTACAATTTCCTTTGATTTATTGTAGTACTTAGCAACTTCTGGAAGAAGTTTTCCAGCTGCCTGAGGAGCACCATACCAAAATCGTACCATTTATACTAGTATACCTATATAACGTACTTTAGACCAAGGAAACGTTGCCACTATCCTTCATTTTTAGACGGCGCAGCTTTATAGCAGGAACGATCTGTGCTTCGCCGAGGCGATTTTCAGGCTCAATATATTTTAGCCCCAAGAAATTAAAGATATCCTTCTCAGTTTTCATTGGAGGCGGCGGTGGCGGCGGTTGTTCCCCTACAGGTGTGAGTGTATGTTCATTTAGACTATATCCCTTTGTAAGAGCATATTTGCGCATAGCAACATTGAAGAGATCTGAGCCGGTGAAATATAGAATTGCGTAGGGATATTCTGTCTCTGGAGTTACGAGGAGATCTAGCCTGCGACCTCTAGACGGAGTCTGACTGCTAGACGCAGGGAGTTTCGCAATCGCAAGACACTTCTTATCACCTTCTGCGAGAACTTCTACAATATATTTCTGGTCCTTGAGTATTTTAATAAAGTCTTTGAACCCTGCTGCCCCCTTCAGAAGCATATCAATATCTCCTGAAGTCGCAGCCTTGCGGCGAAACGAACCCACAATAGTACCTCTAAGGGACTGTGGTAGAAACTCCATTAGAAGCGTTTCATGCTGCTCCATCTCCGCGCGAGGGATGCGTTCATTAATATCCTCATAGTATCTGAGACCTGCCTTCTGAGTTTCATTTAGTAGTTTCGGGTTTGCTACAACCTTTGCGCGCAGGTCCTCAATACTTGTGACCTTATCTTTCTCCACAAGGTCCTTCGCCTTTACTGGACCAACCCCATAGATTTTTTGAAGAGCATCATATAGTTCAATAGGAAACTCTGCTTTAGCTCTCTCAGCAGCTCGGAGCGAACCAGTTTCAATAATCTCCTTGAATTTTTCTTTGATCTTCTGGCCAGCACCTTCAATAGTTCCGAGATCATTGAGTGAGTGTACCGGATCCTTCATTGTTTTAAGTTGATCAATAATCTTCTTATATGCACGGGCTTGGAACCCTCGTTTCTCTGCGGTATCCATCTTACGAAGAGTCTCTAACGCATCTATAATAATTGGCTTATAGTCCGTCATTTTAGTAGCATCTACTATTTACGGATTAAATACTTTCAATTTTTATTTATGTTATAATAGGTATGCCAACATATTATACGCACGACAATGGTGGGCGACCTTTTAAAGTTGTTGTTGATAAATCACAAGTAAGTATCTATAAAGATACAAATAAAGACTTTGACAAAGAGCCAGATTATTCTAAACAAGTGCGAACCTTCAATGTAAAGAAGGTATATGTTGGCAAATCGACTGGCGGAACAATTGGAGATCATACTGTGGCCCAAGCGAAACAGTTTGTTGGTAACTCAATACTTCTGGAGCTAGCTTCTCCAGCAAACACCTATGTATTTATTGGTCATGAGATCTATGAATTTAAAATGCTTGATGACGAGCCACAGAAATACTTCTCATTAGTTGGTCACAGTGATGTTCCATATCCTATAATCTTGGGAAAAAACAACGTGTATTTTATGCTTGATAGGAAGTTTGTAAGTCGTGAGCATTTTCCCCTAAAGATGACTCCTCTACAGTGGGAAGATGCTTATCAAATCTTCTATGGGGATTGGGACAAAGTGAAGTTAACATGGGTAAATTCTCTAGAGGATAGAGCAAAAAAGATAAAAGGCGTGAAGGTTATTCAGAAACGAATATTTTAGAGAGAAAAATTGAAACATCTAATTTATCTGAATAGATTCAACACAAAGGCGAATAAATGGATAGTTTCAAGGAGCCCAAGGGAGATCGTCGCAAGAAGTCTGATAAGAGGAAGGAGAAGTACGAGCGCAACGGTGTCATTACACAGAAACACGTACGAGCAACAGAGGCTCTCAGAGCGCAGAAGTATTAGTCACAAATGGTGGCCAATATACTTCCAGTTCTTCGCCCTGCTGTTCATTTACCTTTATATTATATTACATTTCATGGCGCCTATAGTCGAGAAACACTTCGCGACCCTCCTCCAAGTCTTCCAAAAAATTGTTTCATGTTTGAAACAGGTGATCCTGGAGAGTTCGTTAACACAGATATAGATAATTATCTGTGGCCATTATGCGCATATGAGGCAAGAGAACACCTTCTTGGAATTCTCTCCTCTCATAATTCGGAAGAAACTACTACACCATTTGAAGATGCCGCACGCTCTATGCGTATTATACTTCCTGAGACACAGTATATGAGACGCAGGCTCGCCCCACAAGGAGGGCGAGGTGGGCGAGCATTTCTCCAAGGAATATTCAAGCAGCGTGCTGGTCAGCCATTTAATCCGCAGCTTCCAACAAATAGAGATACGCTCTGTAAGGACTATATAAAAACCCTTACAGAATGTGGTCTTCGTACAACAAATGAGGATGTGATTCGCTTGATTCTTGCGTCGGATCCTGATGCGGCAGATGGGGCAATATTTGTCGTCGTATCATGTGCTGTTATAGATAAGATGCTTAGTTCAAGAGAGATAGAGCAACTTGAGATGTTTCAGCGTAATAAAGATTTGGAATTCTGGCATAGTGCGAACTATAAGGAGGGGGTCATAAGCTGTCTATAATTTTAGTTCTTCAATGTTATAAAGGGGGTTTTCTCTAAGTACAATAGGGCTCATAATAACTGTAACATTTGTTAGAGGTGCTTGGGTGTATTTCTTTTTCTTGATATAATAGAGAAGTATTAATACAGATAGAATTACGACTATAAGGAGTGGAATAAATATTTCTATGAATAGAATGTGTTGATTATTTTTGTCATTATTTATAGTTACCGAATAATTTACAAGTTTTGCTATTGATGATTTGGTTGCAGTTGCGGTTGGTGGCTGGGTTGCTGTTGGTGGCTGAGTTGCAGTTAGTGGATGGGTTGCTGTTGGTGGCTGGGTTGCACTTGAAGTTGCGCTTGAGGTTGCTACTGCCACTATTGGTAGTTTGGTTGTAGTTAGTGTTTGTGTTGTAGTTGTAGTTGTAGTTATTGTTCTACTATTTGTTATTGAGTGCGTTATAGCAGCAGCAGACTGAGTAGATCTCGCTGGTACAGACTGACTAGAACTAGACGACGCAGACTGACTAGAACTAGATGACACAGACTGAGTAGAACTAGAACTACTTGTTTCAGATGATGATTCTGTAATAATCTCTGCTAGAGCACTACTTGTTGCAGATACAGACGCAGATGAGGATGCGCTTTCTGTGATAGATGGTGTATCTGTCGCAGATAAAGTATTTGTCATAGAGGATGTAGATGTCGCAGATAAAGTATTTGTCATAGACATTGTAACTATATCACTATAAATGGGAGAGGCGCTATCGCTTTGACTTATTGCTGAGACCAAAGATAGTATAAGAATAGTTATTCTCATTTTTCTAGATGGTGTAAAAAAATATTTATTAAGAATAATAATCAATTTTTTAGACTATCTTTGGTACTATTGAATTACACACGTGGCTGCATCCGAAGAAACTTCAGCCTTTCAATTGCTAAACTGAGAGCATCAGCAATATCCCAGCCAAGAGGCGATTCCCATACAAGTGCCTCCTCTTCTGTTGCACACTGTTTCAAAGCAATAATATTCCTCTCTGGGCCAGTCCAGACACCGATACGCCACCTCCGCGGATAATCTCTATCTAATAGTGAACCTACTGGTGACTGATTTGCATAATGAATATCAGCAAAACCATAGAGCCCCATCTGTTTATATAAGTTCTGAATGAATGAATCTGGATCGGACATTTTGCTAAGGTTATAGTTATTTCATAGCCAACAGCATTTCAATTTTTAAATCCAAGATAGGCGGAATACCCAATGTTACCTACTATATAACCTAACCCGAATATTGATAAATTCCCTAATGATACAAATCCTATGGTAATTGGAACATGTATAAAAGGGTTAGCACCCTGTAGTCTTATTTTAGCCAATACATCTAATCTAGAATATACATCTATTACTTGAATTGGTGTAATAATAGAAAAATAAGAGCCTAGTAAAACATAATTAAGAGGTTGTTTTTTGTATGCTGCTATACCTGAAAATGAACCTAGTAGTATATTACAATATGTAAGTATACTCATTTATTTCTAATATATATACACTATTAAATAATATTTAGACTGGCGCAGCCTGTCGCAGCGGCAGCCGCAGGCTCAGGTTCAGGTACAACCGCAGCCTCAGCTTCAGGTACAACCGCAACCGCAGGCTCAGGCTCAACCGCAGCCTCAGGTTCAGGTACAACCGCAACCGCAGGCAAAAGTTTCTTAATTTTTTGCGAAAGTTTATTACAGTCGATACGAAAGTTCTCACCCTCTGGTAAGCAATCTCTAAAACGGGTAAACTGAAATCCAAGATACCATGCGATATGAGAATAATGTTTCAACTTTGTAAGGGGTTTATCAAGAAGTTCTATAATTGTTGCGTTCTCTGAACAGAATGTACTAAATGCCAAGGCGGACCCGTGTGGAGTAATAATAATCTCAGCCTCTGAAAAGAGCCGAATTTGATTAGCCCCATCTAGATCTTCCATAAAAATGCGACGAAATCCAAAGGGTTCCAGACATTTCATAACTTCATCTTCATTTATAACTTGTCTAACAGATCGCCCTTTATTACGAGATACATAAATTCTATTTCCTGGTTTTAATGTTCCTATATGCAATTGAAAGAGAAATCTTAGATAATCATATAGATGAGGCAAGACCCAATCCTCATAAAACGCGAGTCTTATTTGTTTAGTAGTATAGTTATATCCTGGCTCCTTTACTAAATGACGTATCCAGTGCTGTGGAAGTGCTGCTAACATAGTTTCAGTAAATTTACATGATGTCTTTGGATAATAGTAAATAATCTCTTCACTATTTGAAACAGTGCAAAAGTGCGCTAACATATAAAAGAGTAGATGATATGGAATACTCTCACCACCATCAATTATCTCATATGCTTCTCGGGTCATTATAATGAGTAATTTCTCTAAAAATTCTTTTAGGCCGCGCCCTTCTAAAGTGCGTTTATTTTACTATTTAAAAACACCCCAACAAGATATATTAGAACCAACCAAATGTCTTCTACCTCCGCCGTTGCCGCCACCGCTGCTAACACTGTAACTGAGGCCACATCTGTAGCCGATGCCGCGCTGAGCCTGACTGAGCGTATTTCCAAGATCGAGGAGTCGCTGAAGGAGCTGAAGCGCGCTGCCAAGCAGCTTGAGAAGCAGGTGGGTCGCCGCCGTCGCCGCACTCCCCGTGGCCAGAAGGGCGAGACCCCTCAGCAGCTGCGTGCGTGGCATGAGGAGGTCCACCATGTGTGGGAGGACATGAAGAAGAATGACAAGACCACCCTGTACAAGAAGGCGGTTGCGGAGGCCGCTCGTCGCCGCGGTGACTCTAAGACCCCTGCTGCTGCGGCCCCCGTTGTTGCGGCTGTTGTGCCTGCCGCTACTGCTGCGGCTGCCGCTGCCGCCGCTGCTGTACCCGTGACGGCTGCCAAGGCGTCCAAGAAGACTGCCAAGAAGGCGTAAATACTATATAAAAATGGGATCATCAAATACTTATATTAAGCAGTTAATGATACCGTCGACCCATACTAACAAAAAAAAGCTCTTTTCTTCTGTTTTTGTCTTTCATCTTTTGTCTTTCTATTTACTTTAGCATCGCCGCAGCATGACTGAACTCAATAATATCTTTAATAGCACTATACTTCTCATCGAGACAGTAAATCCCGTTTTCAAACTCATGAATGAGAGAACAGCCCTTCGCACTTCCACCGTTGCTAGTCAAGAGTTCAAAGTAGTTCTTCTTCACACTCTCAAACTCAAGATAAGCCGCCTCAATAACTTCACATACACTCCAGAACTCTTCATCGCTCTTTACCTCATCGAGTTCCTTCAGCATGTCATATGTCTCCATGACCATATTAATGAATCTCGCCTCATAGTCTCCAATAAGTATTGTGTTAGACATCTTGGATGTTTGTTCGACTTTGGAGCATACTGGCTCCAGGGGTCCAGGCCGGCTTCAATTTTTTCGGATTTAGTCGCAGGAGCTGAGCGGATTGTTAGTTATATACTCCTTGAACTTTCGCACGTCGCTACAGCAGTTTGAATACATCAATAACTGTCTATCTGTCAGGTTCTCCTTCTCCTCGAAGATAGATTCCATAGTGGCCCACTCATCCATCGATCGCAGGACGTAGTACAGGAACTTGTAGACCACATTAGGGGTCTCGTGCTCAAGTATAGCATCAACAATCCGGAAGTACGACTCAGGTTCGGGCTTGCGTGCGTTTCTCTTCAGAAAGTCGATGTACAATTCCATTTTCTCGCTGTGCTCGTCAGCAACAAACTGGTAGTCATCATCTCGGAGAAT